>Ga0180437_10001449_pt1 | contig 40640 bp, 28 predicted proteins | sample SS_ome_4_FD_132410 | JGI IMG/M metagenome (GOLD analysis project Ga0180437, IMG submission 132410) | Hypersaline lake sediment archaeal communities from the Salton Sea, California, USA - SS_3_D_1 metaG | ecosystem: Environmental > Aquatic > Non-marine Saline and Alkaline > Hypersaline >...
ACCCGCAGTAGAGTGGGCCTCTATATCCATATTCCCTTTTGCATCTCCAAGTGTGCCTACTGCACTTTCGATTCGTACCCTGGGCTGGAACCCCTGCATGCTCGCTACGTATCGGCGTTGTGCAAAGAAATGCGGCGGTATGCGCAAGAGCACAGCTCACCGAGGGTAGACACGGTCTTTGTCGGTGGCGGGACACCCACGGCCCTGCGTCGGCAGCTCCTACTGGATGTGATCCTAAGCAGTCACGAGGCTTTCGACATTGCCAGCGACGCAGAGATCACGGTTGAGGCCAACCCCGGGACCGTCGACCTCGGCCTGCTCAGTATGCTATTGCAGGCCGGTGTCTCGCGCGTCAGCTTCGGCGTCCAAAGCTTTCTCAACCACGAACTGCAACTCCTGGGCCGATCCCATGGCACAGTCGAGGCGTTGGCGGCAGTTGATCTGGCACGCCAAGCCGGCTTTGGTAACATCAACATTGATCTCATATACGGCCTACCTCATCAGGACACTCACCATTGGATGTCTACCATGCGGAAGGCCGTCGCCTTGGCCCCCCAACACCTATCGATCTACTCACTCTCGGTCGAACCAGGCACGATGCTGGCAGAGCATATCTCTGCGGGGGAGTTGACTCCTCCAGATGATGATGCCGCGGCGGAGATGTATACAGCAGCCGAGATGGTGCTGCGACAGGCTGGCTACCAGCACTATGAGCTCTCCAACTGGGCAGCAGCCGCGCTAGACCATGACCGCAAGCCACGGTCAGCTGTGTGCCGGCACAATCTGAGGTATTGGCTGCGCGAGCCCTACCTGGGGTTTGGCGCTGGTGCCCATTCATTCTGCGAGGGCCGGCGCTGGTCGAACCTGGCGGATCCCGAGGCCTATTGCTGTTCGATCGAGCGCGGCATCAGCCCCGTCGACCAGTGCCGCCGCATCGGCCCCGCTGAAAGCATGGATGAGACCATGGTGCTGGGGCTTCGTCTCGTCAGGGGCGTGCGCTATTCGGACTTTCGCAACGAGCATGGCTCCGATCTGAGACAGGTCTACGCTCAGGAAGTGCAGGATTTGCGGGAAGCCGGCCTCATTGCCGAGAGGGACGACGGCATTGCCCTCACAGCACGTGGGCGACTGCTGGGAAACCAAGTGTTCGCTCGCTTCTGGCGGGGGGAAGCAGACAACTGACTTGGCCAGGCGGGCCGTCAATGCTCCGGCCGGGAGGCTGTTGCCACAGAGCACTGAAGCCGACTTTTCGCAGAGTTCTTCGTCGCCTACAATCTATGAGGGCCGAACGCCCCTTTACGCAAGGTCCACTTCTGAGCTAAGAAGCGGGCTGCGATGCGGCAAACGGCACCAGCAACAGCGAGCGAGGTGAAAGATGAGCGAGTGGTATGCAGTCGAAGGAGCGATGGCGCTGGAAGACGGCGAGATGAAGCAGGCCACGGTGGCAGAAACGCAGGTGCTGATCGCTCGGGTGGAGGGTCAGTACTTCGCCACGCAGGCATTCTGTCCACACCTGCGCGGAAAGCTAGCGCAAGGGAAGCTCGATGGTCACGTGGTCGTGTGTCCATCCCACGGCTCGCGATTTGATGTCCGCAATGGACGAAACCTGGAGTGGATCCCCAGGCTGCCCGGGCTGACGCGCGTGGTGGCCAAGGCCGTCAGAAAGCCGACAGATCTGGCGATCCACGCCACGCGTGTCGAGGACGGGCAACTCTGGGTGCAGCTGTAGTAGTAAGGCAGCGGCAGGTGCAGAACCCTAGTGCCGCTGATGCGGGTGGCGCGCACCGAGTGCTACTGGTCTGTCTGCTAGCCCGACCCGCCCTCGGCACGTAGCAGTTGCAGAGCTTGAGAGATCTGCGCCTCCACAGCAGACCGGGCAGTTCCGCCGAGTGCCGAGCGCCTGTCGACCGATGCTTGAAAGTCAAAGACCTCCTGCAGGTCCTGCTCAAAGCGGTCGTCGATGCGCTGGTACTGCGCCAAATCCAGGTCACTCAGCTGCACACCACGCTTCTCCGCAAGGCGGACAGCAGTCCCCACGATGCGATGGCTTTCGCGAAAGGGGACCCCCTTCCTGACAAGATAATCCGCGAGATCGGTTGACAGCATCCCCGCGTCCAGTGCTGCAGCCATGCGTACTCCATTCACCCGCAGGGTACGCACCACCTCCGTGGCTAGCGGCAGTTCGGCGGCCAGTGTGTCCAGAGCATCAAAGAGCGCCTCCTTGTCCTCCTGTAGATCCTTGCTGTACCCGGAGGGCAGGCCCTTTAGCACAGTCAGCATCGCCAGCAGATCGCCACCTAAGCGACCGGTCTTGGCCCGAATCAGCTCCAGCACGTCTGGATTGCGCTTCTGAGGCATCAGGCTGGAGCCGGTAGTAAGCCTTTCGTCCAGTGTGACAAACCCAAACTCCCGGCTGCTCCAGATGATGAGATCCTCGGCCAGCCCGCTCAGGTGAACCTGCACAAGCGTCGCCCATGCCAGCACTTCTACAACAAAGTCTCGATCGCTCACAGCGTCGACGCTGTTCTGTGCAGGTGCATCAAAGCCCAGCTCACGAGCCAGTTGGCGACGCTCCAGCCCGAAAGGGTGCCCCGCAATGGCACCTGAGCCCAGCGGCATGACCGCCGTTCGCTTTCGTGCATCCGCAAGGCGCTCGCGGTCACGTTGGAACCTCCAGAAGAACGACATCAACCAGTGACTGAACAGCAGCGGCTGCGCTGGCTGCAGGTGCGTATAACCGGGCATGAGCACGTCCAGGTGCTGGCGGGCCGTGTCCACCACGGCAAGCTGCAGTGCTGACAGAGCCTCGTCAAGACATGGAATCTGTTCCATCAGGTACAAGCGCAGATCTGTCGCCACTTGGTCATTGCGCGAGCGACCTGTATGCAGCTTCCCGGCGACGGGGCCTATCAGCTCAGTCAGGCGCCTCTCAACAGCCGTGTGGATGTCCTCGTCATCCTCATTGAACGCGAATTGCCCGTCCTTCAACTCCTGCCGGATACGCTCGAGGCCCCCGAGCAGCGCGTCTCGCTCAGCGACCGATATGCATCCACAGCGCTGTAGGGCATGTGCATAGGCCATGCTGGCCCTCACATCCACGAGCTGAAGACGCCTGTCAAAGCCGATCGAGTCACAGAAGGCCCGCATGCTCTTGCTGCTGGCATAACTGAAACGCCCGCCCCAAAGCTTCATAGTACCCCCCCATTGCCGGTGAGTAGCAGAGGTCAGTCCCGTTGGATGCGCTGAAAATCAGACGTGTGCACCGCAGCTTCTCTGTTGCCCGAGTCAAGCAGTGCCTTGACCTTGAGCGGCAGGCCAAAAAGGTTGATAAAGCCCTGCGCGTCATTCTGGTGATAGACACTGTCACGTCCGAATGTGGCAAAGTCCTCGCGATACAGACTGAAAGGCGACCTGCGCCCGACGACCTGACAGGTTCCCTTGTACAGCTTGAGCCGTACGGTTCCCGTCACGCGCTCCTGTGTCTTGCTGACAAAAGCGTCCAGCCCCTCGCGCAGCGTGCTGAACCACCAGCCGTTATACACCAGCTCTGCGTAGCGCTGACCCACCAGCATCTTGTAGTGCAGCGTCTCACGATCGAGACAAATGCTCTCCAGGCCCTGATGTGCCTGGTACAGTGTGGTCCCACCTGGGGTCTCGTACACGCCGCGGGATTTCATTCCAACCAGTCGGTTCTCCACCAAGTCGACCCGGCCCACCCCGTGCTGCCCTGCGATCTCGTTGAGGCGCTCCAGCAGACTGACCGGTCCCATAGCTTGCCCATCCACGGTCACGGGCACGCCTCGCTCGAAGCCGATCTCTACATACTGTGGGAGGTCTGGAGCCTTCTCTGGCGAAACGGTAAGACAGAAGACATCCTCCTCTGGTTCGAGCCACGGGTTCTCAAGCATACCGCCTTCATGGCTCATGTGCCAGATGTTACGATCGCGGCTGTAGATGGCCTTGCTGGTCGCCGCAACCGGGACTCTGTGAGCCTTAGCATAGGCGAGGGCGTCCTCCCGGGAGCGGATATCCCACTCACGCCAGGGGGCGATGACGGAAAGACTTGGATTCAACGCGTTTACGCTCAGCTCGAAGCGCACCTGGTCATTCCCCTTGCCTGTGCAACCATGTGCTACCGCCTGAGCGCCTTCCTGTTCGGCCACTCTGACGAGGTGCTTTGCCGTCACTGGCCGTGCAAAGGACGTTCCAAGCAGGTACAGCCGTTCATAGATGGCACCCGATTGCATCGTCGGGAAAGCGTACTCGGTCAAGAACTCCTCACGCAGATCCTCAACGTATGCCTTGCTGGCGCCACTCGCTACGGCCTTTTCCTCAAGACCTGCCAACTCGTCAGGCCCCTGTCCCAGGTTTGCCGTGTACGTGACGACTTGACAACCGTACTCCTCCTTCAGCCACGGAACGATCACTGAAGTGTCCAGACCGCCCGAATACGCAACCACAACCTTTTCGAACTTGCCTTTCATGTCCTGCTCCTTTCCCCACTTTGGCCACCTCCTTGCCCAACGTGCGCAAGGTGGGCCTCCCACCCCATGACCGATTGAAGATTCGGGACAAACGAAAAAGCCAGCTCCTGTCTGGGAGCTGGCCAATCCCTACACAAAAATGACAGCCCGAACCTACGCCCCAGACACCTCGCCTGGCTCGTCTCGAGCTCGTCGACTATTCAGCTTGCTCATGGCATGACGGTTGAGCACTTCTGTTGTCCTCTTCCAAGAGTTGCTACAGTCTACAGCCATTCACCGAAGCTGTCAACAAGAACCACAGGAGCTAGCGTTTGCAGCCATCACATGAGGCGGCCGAGCACGAGGCGCAGGAACTGCTGCCGGCTACGCCTTTGGTCGAGCCATTGCCGGTCTTGCTGACGGCCGTGAAAGCAGACAGCCGCTTTCGCGCGTCAGGCTGCCCACAGGACGGGCACACTGCGCCCTCCCCCGCCTGGCTGAACCGGCACAGACGCTCGAACTCATATCCGCACTTGCCGCACACGTATTCGTACAGAGGCACCTTTTCACCTTGCGTTAGTCTGCTGGTATAATGCTATTCTACTGGAGGCTACTCAGTGGGTCAAGGAGGCTGGGCATGAGAGAGATTGCGGAGCGGGCCCTCAACGCCGCTCAGCTGAATGGAGCAAGCTACGCGGATGTCCGCATCGTGAGCCTGAGAACGCAGTCCATCGCTGTAAAGAACGGTCACGTCGAGGCCTTGGCCGAGGACTCTAGCCGTGGACTCGGTGTCCGGGTGCTGCTTGACGGTGCCTGGGGCTTTGCCAGCAGCTCAGTTGTGACACTGGACGAAGCCGCGGCGGTGGCCGAGCAGGCCACGCGGATCGCACGTGCCAGTACCCTGGTAGAGGGCACAGCTGTTGAGCTAGGGCCTCCTGAGGTGCATGTGGCGCGGTATGCGACGCCATTTGAGATCGATCCCTTTGCCGTGAGTCTGGAGGACAAGCTCGGCCTGCTGCTGGAAGCGGATGCCGAGATGCGACGCGTCAAGGGTATAGCAGTGACCGAGGGCAGCATGGAGTTCGTGCGCGAGGAGAAGGTCTTTGCCAGCACCGAGGGCAGCCACATAGAACAGCAGCTGCTCGAAAGCGGGGCAGGTATCGAAGCGACGGCCATCGACGAAGCCGAGATGCAGACACGTTCATTTCCCAACAGCTTCGGAAGACAACAAGGCAAGTCTGGCTATGAGTTCATTGCGGGTCGCGAGCTGCCCAAGCACGCGCAGCGCATTGCTGACGAGGCGGTCGCGCTCCTGCACGCTCCGCATTGTCCGTCCACCATCACCACGCTGATACTGGATTCCACGCAGTTGGCGCTGCAGGTACACGAGTCCTGCGGACATCCCACTGAACTGGACCGCGTACTTGGCGATGAAGCCAGTTTTGCCGGAACCAGCTTCCTCACACTGGACAAGCTCGGCACCTTTTCGTATGGTTCTCCGCAGGTCAACATCTATGCAGACGCAACTATCCCGGGCGCCTTGGGCACCTTCGGCTTTGACGACGAAGGCGTTCCCGCCCAGCGCAGTCCAATCGTAAAGGACGGCCTCTTTGTAGGCTACCTGATGTCGCGGGAGACAGCGGCTTCTCTGGGGCAGCGCAGCAACGGCACGATGCGTGCCGACGGCTGGAATCGCATCCCTCTCATTCGCATGACCAACATCAATCTCGAGCCCGGGGACTGGACTCTGGACGATCTCATTGCCGACACCGAAGACGGCATCTACATGGCGGTCAACAAAAGCTGGAGCATCGACGATAGAAGGCTCAACTTCCAGTTTGGAACGCAGCTGGCCTACGAGATCAAGAACGGAAGACTTGGCAGCATGCTCAAGAACGCGTCCTACACCGGGATTACCCCGCAGTTTTGGCAGTCCTGCGACGCCATTTGCGATCGTCATCACTGGCACGTCTGGGGCCTCCCCAATTGCGGCAAAGGTGAGCCGATCCAATCTGCCCACGTCGCGCATGGCGCTGCGCCGGCGCGATTCCGAAACGTACGCATCGGCATTGGCTAGTCGCCGACTGGCGGCTGCACTCAAGTCTGGCGAAGGAGCACAGCAGTATGCTGGATCAAGATGAGGCTCGGCGGATCACACAGAAGGTGCTTTCGGTGTCCGGCGCCGATCAGACCGAAGCAGTCTTGTTGGCGGAGGACACTTGTCTGACTCGCTTCGCTAGCTCGCGCATTCATCAGAACGTGGCCGAACGCAACGCGCAGCTGCGCGTGCGCGCCGTTTCGGGGAAGAAGGTAGGCGTTGCGTCCACCAACAGTCTGAGTGATGACTCTATCGTCGACGTCACCCACAGCGCGCTGCAAATGGCTCGACTGCAGCCGGACAATCCGGACTTTCGTTCGCTACCTGAACCCCAGCCTCTCCCGACCGTCAGCGCGTTTGCCGATCCGACCGCTCAGCACACCGCGCAGCAGCGAGCCCAGGCCGTCGGCGTGATCTGCAGGCTTGCCGCAGAGCAGAGCCTGGTAGCCTCCGGAGCATTCACGACCTCTGTACTGCACGTGGTGGTGGCCAACTCGTTGGGTGTGTTTGCCTATGCGCCTTCCACCTTCGGCGATCTGACAACTGTGATAATGTCAGAGGACAGTTCCGGCTATGCTTCGGCCTCCGCTGTCGATGTCTGCGCGATCGATGCCGAGTCATTGGCAAAGGAAGCCGTGAACAAGGCGCTGGAGAGCCGCAATCCCATTGCCGTCGAGGCTGGGGACTATACCGTCATCCTGGAAGAAAACGCCGTCGGCACTCTGCTCACCTACCTGAGCTATCTGGGCTTTGGAGCACTGGCTCTGCAGGAAGGACGAAGCTTCATGGCCGGGCAGCTTGGGCAGCCCATCGTCGGATCCAATGTGTCCATCTGGGACGACGGTTTGGACAGCTCGGGCCTGGCGGTTCCGTTCGACTTTGAGGGCGTGGCAAAACAACGTGTCGACCTCATCCGCAAAGGCGTTGCCAACGCAGTCGTGTACGATAGCTACACCGCCGCTCGCGAGGGAAAGGAGTCGACAGGTCACGCTCTGCCTGCACCAAACACCTATGGTCCCCTGCCGGGCAACTTGTTCATGCAAACAGGCACCTCTGCAAAGTCAGACATGCTGAGGTCTGTTGAACGAGGGCTGTGGGTGACGCGCTTTCACTATGTCAATCCACTTCATCCGTTGAAGACTGTCCTGACTGGCATGACACGCGACGGGACCTTCCTAATCGAGAACGGCACCATCACACGCGGTGTCAAGAACCTGCGGTTCACCCAGAATGTGCTGCAGGCGCTCGGCAGGGTCCGCATGATTGGTCGTCAGAGCAAACTCGGGCGCAGCTTCTTCGGTGGTATCAGGGTGCCTGCCCTGCTGATCGATGGCTTTACCTTCACCGGCGTCACAGAATTCTAGAGCCCCGGGCCCCGCCCCAGTGTCCCACCATGGGGCTTGGGATACGTGACATTGTGAGCGTGGCCAAGCCCCGAGTGACTGAAGAACAGGCTTTGGAGCTCCGTTCACTGTTCCTGCTGAGGCCCGACTTGGTGTTCCTCAACCACGGTTCCTTTGGAGCCTGCCCGAAGACCGTTTTCGACACCTACCAGTCTTGGCAGCGCGAGCTTGAGAGCCAGCCTGTGGAGTTCCTGAGTCGTCGCTTCGAGGGCCTGATGTCAAGGGTTCGGCAGCAGCTTGCACTCTACGTCGGTTGCCGAGCTGATGAACTGATCCTCACGCCAAACGCGACCACCGCGCTGAACACCATAGCGCGCAGCCTAGCACTCCGCCCAGGAGACGAGGTGCTCAGCACGGACCATGAGTACGGGGCGATCGACCGGAGCTGGCGCTTTGTCTGCCAACGGAGGGGGGCATCGTACGTTCAACAGCCAATCCCGCTGCCAGTCCGCTCCAGGCAGGACCTGATCGAGGCTGTATGGAGCGGCGTGACCAAGAACACGTGCGTCCTGTCTCTGAGCCACATCACTTCGCCTACAGCCCTGGTCATCCCTATCGAGCCACTGATCCGGCGAGCCCGTCAGCACGGCATTCTGACGGTTGTGGACGGCGCCCACGCGTCTGGTCAGCTGCCGCTCAGCCTGCAGGCCATCGGCGCTGACTTTTACGTGGGAACCTGTCACAAGTGGCTGTGCGCACCCAAGGGAACCGCGTTCCTGTTCGCGCGCCGGAAAGCTCAGCCTCTTCTCGAGCCGCTCGTGGTAAGCTGGGGCTGGCATACTGACCGTCCCAGTCCTTCTCCCTTTGTCGATGAGCAGGAGTGGCAGGGCACTAGGGACATCTCGGCCTACCTTGCGGTACCCGATGCCATCGCCTTTCTCGACCATCACCGCTGGTACGACGTCAGGGCATACTGCCACCAGCTCGCATCCCTAGCTAGAAAGCAGATCTCCACTGTCACGGGGATGACGCCGATACAGCCTGACTCGTCTGATTGGTATGCACAGATGGTGAGCCTGCCGCTGCCCCCATGCGATGAACCAGCTCTACAGCGGGCAATCTATGCTCGCTTTGGCATTGAAGTACCGATCCTGCGCTGGCATGGTAGATCGCTTGTGCGCGTGTCGGTGCAGGGCTACAACACACCGTCTGACGTCGGAGCGTTGTCATCGGGACTGGCTCAGTTGCTACCAGCCTTCCGGCGATAGTCTAGGGCCGTCCTCGATGCCATCCTAGGGCGACGGTAACGATGCTCGATTCTACTGATAGCAGCAATCTGGATACTGATTCCGTGAACTCGCAGGCCTTTTCCGTGCCTTGGAACATGCGAGACATCGTCTTCGCGATCGTCGTAGGGGCCGGAGTTGTCGTCGGGCTCTTGTCCCTGATCATTGTGGCGCTGGAGGCAGCGTCTCTAGCAGTCAACGCTGACTGGTCACAAGCCGGTCCCGGAAGCCTGATTCTCATTGCAGAACTGGGATTGCTTGCGCCAGTCTGGGCACTGGGCATCCGCAAGTATGGCTTGCCGTGGAGCGCAGTAGGATTTAGGCCTTTTGAGCCGATCCAGTCCGCGGGACTCGGCTGCCTCTTCCTTCTCTTTGCCTTCGGCTTCAATGTCGTCTGGGCACTACTGATGGGCATGCTTGGCCAGGTTGTCCAGCCCGACTTCACGCCACTCGTCGGGGACACGCCGAGCGCTTTGTCCCTGGCACTGATCGGCGTCGGTGTTGTGGCCCCTATTGCCGAGGAAGTCTTCTTCCGCGGCTTTGTGTTTGCAGGTTTGCGTCAGCGCTTCCGTCTCGTCCCAGCCTTGGCAGTCAGTGCTGCTCTGTTCGCTGTTGCGCACCTTACACCCACATCATGGCCGCCACTCTTCGTTCTTGGGGTCTTGTTTGCACTGCTGTACGAACAGACACGCTCGATCTGGCCCGCCGTGATTATGCACGGCTTGATCAACAGCATGGCGTTTGTGGTCATCTATCTGTCTCAGGTTTTTTCGATCGCCTAGTGGAACATAGGACCCTTCGGAGCCGTCAAGACTGTGCTCGACAGCGCCCTTTGGCAGTATGCAGGTGCCGGGCGATGCCCGCAATCTGTCACCTCGACACGGCACTTGGCTCGGTTGAACGCGATCGGAGGCACCTCTGAGAACCCTTCACCAACAAACTGCGGGTGAACCAACAAAGTGCAGGTTGGCACTGATCCGCACATTGGCCGCAGGCTTTGCGATCTTTGCGATCATCGCCGCTCTGATCCTGGCAAACATCATCACTGATCTACCAAGCCCGGTCGGCCACTTGGGCCGCTCCATGCCGCCAAGCACGTTGATCTATGACCGACATGGGCGCCTGCTTTACGAGATCATGGAGCCGGATGGCGGAAAACAGCGGCCCGTCTCGCTGCATAACATCCCTATCCACCTACAGCAAGCGACCGTGGCCACCGAAGACGTGAGCTTCTATGACAATGCCGGCGTAGATCTGGTGGCCATCGTGCGCGCCATCTGGATCAACCTCCGCGGTGGTGAGATCCTTTCAGGCGGGAGCACGATCACACAACAGGTGGCACGCAACCTACTGCTTTCACCTCAGGAACGGTCCCAGAGAACGCTCAGCCGAAAACTCCGCGAGGCTATTCTTGCCTACCAGCTGTCCCGAACGCTCTCAAAGGAAGCCATCCTGCAGCTCTATCTGAATACGGTCTACTACGGCAATCTGTCCTATGGTGTTGAAGCCGCATCGCACACGTATTTCGGCAAGCCAGTGGGTGACCTGGACTTGGCAGAGTGCGCCATGTTGGCGGGAATGCCACAGGCTCCAGCGTTGCACGATCCATTGACCGATCCGCAGCAGGCCAAGCGACGCCAGCGCACGGTCCTGGACCTAATGGTCAAGGCCGGTTATGTCACCGCCGACCAGGCTCAAGCAGCCGCAGATGAGCCTCTGGCCTATGCCTCCAGCCCCTACCCTATTCGCGCGCCGCACTTTGTGATGTACGTGTGGGAACTGCTCCTCGGCTGGCTTGGCGAGCAAGAGCTGAAGGGAGGTGGGCTGCGGGTCTACACCACCCTAGATCTGGATTTGCAGGACCTCGCACTCCAAGTCGCGCGTCGTCACCTTGCACAGCTCTCGTTTCCTCACGACGGACAGCCGGCACACAATGTCCATAACACCTCCGTGGTCGCCATTGATCCCCGCAGCGGTGACATCCTCGCCATGCTGGGCAGTCCAGACTACTTCGACGCCTCGATCGATGGTGCAGTAAACGTCTCGCTCATGCCACGCCAGCCGGGGTCAGCGATAAAGCCTTTGACCTACGCTGCCGCCTTCAGCCAAGACTGCACGCCGGCCACGATGCTTCTCGACATCCCTTCATCGTTCACGACGAGAAGAGGCGAGTCCTACACGCCAGTCAACTACGACCACACCTACCATGGCCCGGTACTCCTAAGAGAGGCGCTGGGTTCTTCGCTCAACGTGGTTGCTGTACGTGTACTGCAGCACATCGGCGTGGAGGAACTGGTTTCGCTCAGCCACAAGCTTGGCATCACAACGCTGCAGGATCCCGACCAATGTGATCTGGCACTCACACTCGGCGGTGGTGAGGTGCGCCTGCTGGAGCTGACCGGAGCCTACGCTGCCCTGGCAAACGGTGGAATCCGCGTCATACCTCGGGCTGTGCTGCGTGTCGAGCGGCAGAATGGGGACACGTGCGAGCCCTACGCTCCCCCTGCGGTCCGCGTCCTTGAGGATTATGTAGCCTTTTGGGTGACCGACGTGCTCGCGGACAACAGTGCGCGTATCCCTTCCTTTGGCGAGAGCAGCGCGCTTGCGCTCTCGCGTCCGGCCGCGGTGAAGACGGGGACGACCACCGACTGGCGCGACAATTGGACGGTTGGGTACACGCCGCAGCTTGCGGTGGGAGTCTGGGTTGGCAACGCCGACAACTCGCCCATGGTTGAAGTGTCGGGAATAAGTGGCGCAGCTCCGATCTGGAACGAATTCATGGAACAGGCACTCAAGGGGCAACCCGAGGTAAGCTTCTCCGCCCCATCAAACATGCTACAGGTAGAAGTCTGCGCTGATTCAGGCTTGCTGCCGGGCCCGCACTGCCCCCACAAGAGCCTGGAATGGTTTGTGCGGGGCCGCGAACCGCATCAGGTGTGTACCATGCATCGCCTGCTGCGCCTCGACAGCCGAACAGGGGAACTAGCGCTCCCGGACACCGCTTCCCAGTACGTCGCTGAGCATAGAGCGATGGTACTGCCGCCTGAGGCGGCACAGTGGGCCCGACAGAACCAGGAAACGGCGAGCATTTGCCTCATTGTAGAGCGCCAAGAGGTCGAGGGGACTCCATACAGCTCCTCCACGCCAGGCCTTTCACTGACAAGCCCGGGGCCAGATAGCGTCTTCCGCATCAGTGCTGACATTCCCGCCGAACTGCAGTGCATCGAGATCGAGGCGCAAACGTTAGGTATTCCTGGAACTGCCAAAGTGCACTTTTATGTCGACGGTCAGATGGTAGGATCTGTCTCGGCCGCACCTTACGCCCTGAAATGGCAATTGCAGACCGGGCAGCACAGGCTCGAAGCCATGGCTAGCGATGGCTCCGGCGACAGATGGACGAGCAAGCCGGTGCTCATCACCGTCCTCCAATAGCCGACGGTTGGTTTCTCCCACCTTCGACCTGTCTCACCGCAAGTTCCTGCTGTGGTGGAGAAAGCCCACCTCTGATCGGCCCTGAACGGGCCCGCCGGCGCATTGGACACCTGCCACCATCGGTGCTATTATACTCACCTTGCTTGGATCGTTACCGACCGAGACACTGGGGACGGACCGAACGCGCGGCAATCCTGTGCGTTCGTCCCTCCCGCAAGGAGACCGCCTTGACCACGGCAAGAGCGCCGCTGATTCGTGCCGAGGGCCTGTACTACAGCTATGTGGGCGGGACCCCCGAACCTGTCCCCGCTTTGCGCGGCATCGACCTGCGAATCCACCCCGGTGAATACGTAGCCGTAGTCGGTGCCAACGGCTCTGGCAAGTCCACGCTTCTTCGCCACTTCAACGCGCTGCTGCAGCCCGACGCAGGCAACGTCTGGGTACACGAGTGGAACACCCGAGAGGCAGTCCATCTACGCAGCATCCGCAGTTCAGTAGGCATGGTCTTCCAGGTGCCAGACGCCCAGATTGTGGCCAGCACTGTCGAGGAGGATGTCGCCTTCGGCCCAGAGAACCTCGGTATCGAGCCAGAAGCACTTCAGGTCCGTGTGCGAGAGGCCCTTGATGCGGTCGGCTTGACCGGGTACGAGGAGCGTGCCTCACATGCGCTTTCGGCCGGACAGAAGCAGCGCCTGGCCATCGCAGCAGCTCTAGCCATGCATCCGCGCTGCATCCTCTTCGATGAAGCTACCTCCGTGCTAGACCCACAGGGGCGCTTGCAGCTGCTCAACACCATGCAGGCATTGTGCAGCCAAGGCCTTGCGGTTGTGACCGTTACCCACGACATGACTGAGGCGGCTCGGGCACACCGCGTGGTTGTGTTGCACAACGGCGAAATCGCCATGCAGGGCGACCCGCGATCGGTCTTTGCTCAGGAGAATCACCTGCTAGCGTTGGGACTGGAGACGCCCGCGCCGACCCACATTGCCCATAGGCTGGCCGGCAGATTGCCATTCTCTTCGCAAATCCCTGTGACGGTCGAGGAACTCGCGGACGAGGTCGCTGGCCAGCTCAAGCTGCATGGACAGATCCCACAGAGCAACCCTATGCAGCCTGGTGGTGCATACCCATGAGCCAGCCTGACACGCTCATATCCGTGCAGGATCTAGCTCATACCTACCTCAGGGGCACGCCCTTTGAGGTGCCCTCTCTGCGCGGCGTGAGCCTCACAGTGGCTGCCGGGAGAACCGTTGGCCTCGTTGGCCCGACCGGGTCGGGCAAGTCCACACTGCTGCAGCACCTCAATGGCCTGCTTCGACCACAGGAGGGCACAGTACATGTTCTTGGTGACTCGCTTACTGACCCAAGCATCAACATCCGAGACATCCGACAGCGGGTCGGGCTGGTCTTCCAAAACCCCGAGGATCAGCTGTTCGAGCCATACGCGGGGGACGACGTAGCCTTCGGACCGCGGGCCCTGGGCCTGGAGCGAGACCAGGTCCGTGAACGTGTGCGCCAGGCTATGGAAGCAGTCGGCCTGTCCTTTGACCTCAAGGACCGGCTCACCTCTCAGCTCAGCCAGGGTGAGCGCCGCAGGCTTGCCCTGGCGGGTGTGCTGGCACTCGAGCCCCAGATACTGGTGCTCGACGAGCCAACGGCAGGCCTTGACCCGCTCGGCCGGCGCAGCCTGCTCGACTTTCTGTCATCGTGGGCATCTGATGCAAAGCGGGCAATTGTACTAGCTACCCACAACATGGAGGACATCGCATTGCTCTCGGATGATGTATATGTGCTGGTCGCCGGAAAGATCGTGCTAAGCGGACCGGCCCGCACGGTGTTGCAGAACGCAGACGTGCTCCTGCAGAGCAGCCTGTCGCTGCCGGTTTCGGTGGAACTGTCTCGCCAATTGCGCCGCCGTGGCCTGCCGGTGTCCACCGATAGTCTCACGATGGATGAGGCGACAAGACAGATCGAGGTGTTGCTCAGGGGCGATTCATGAATCGTCCCTCTAGACCATCCGAGTTTGAGTTGGTGGGACGCGTCACCATCGGACAGTACCTGCCGACCAACTCCCAGGTGCACCAGCTGGATCCTCGGGCCAAGCTCCTGATGGTGCTGCTGCTCGCCATCGGGGTGGTAGCAAGCGACAGCCTCCTGGGTCTGGCCATTCTTCTTGGGGGCGTGGCGCTCTGCCTTGTCTCGGCCCGCATACCGTTGGGCTACACTCTGGACGGGCTCCGCCCGGCGCTGCCGTTTCTACTCCTGCTAGCCCTATTGCAGATCCTGGTCATACCTGCACGAGGACCTTGCCTCCGCACGGTGTGGGAATGGGCCTTTTTCAGCGTCACTGATCGCAGCCTGCTGGCAGGTGCCGTGCTAGCCCTGCGCTTTGTTGTCATGGCTTTGGGAATCAGCCTTGTGTCTTTCTCAACCAGTACCACCGAGCTCACGCACGGCATTGAACACCTGCTGCGCCCTATGCAGACCTTCGGCTTGCCTGCCCACGAAGCCGCCCTCGTGGTCAACATCACCATTCGCTTCTTGCCCATTCTGGCGGCGGAAGCCGAGCGCCTGCTCAAGGCGCAGGCTTCGCGCGGTGCCGACTTTGGCCCGGGCCGCTTCGGGCTGCTGACGCGAGCCCGCAAGCTTCTCCCATTGCTGGTGCCATTGTTCCTCATCAGCCTTCGACGAGCAGACCAACTTGTCGAAGCCATGGAAGCCCGATGTTATCTGGGCGGCAAAGGGCGCACCAACCTGATTCAACTGCGCGCCCACCCTAGAGACCATCTCGCAGTGCTCGCCACGTCGATGGTTGTCGCACTGGTCGTCTACCTGGGCAGCATAGATGTTGAGGGACTGATCCTGTCCTCCATCCTCCCCTGCCCCACATAGAGTAAAGGAGCAAGAGAATGAACAACCCTACTCGCAAAGTCGTGGTCGCTGGGGTCATGGGCGCCATCTCAGTGTTCCTTGGCGCCAGCCATTGGGGATTCGTCCCCTGGCTGGCGGGGGCGGCGCTCACCATCATGCATGTCCCCGTAATCATCGGTGCCATCCTGGAAGGACCTTGGGTGGGCGTGGCAATCGGGGCCATTTTCGGCGCCTTCAGCCTGCTACAGGGAGCTATTGCGCCGACGGGCCCGGCCGACGTGTGGTTCACCAATCCTCTGGTGTCCATCCTACCCCGCTTGCTGATTGGTCCCATAGCCTGGTTGGCGTATCGGGCGCTGAGGCAGATCAGCGAAGTGGCGGCACTGGCAATCTCCGGGGTGGCAGGCAGCCTGACTAACACCGTTCTTGTACTTGGTGCCCTGGGCCTGCTGCGCTTCCTGCCGTGGGGAGTCATCGGCACCATCGCGGTGACAAACGGACTGCCAGAGGCGGTGCTAGCAGCCGTCCTAACTGTGGCTGTCGTAGCGGCGTGGAAGCGAATCGCCATCGGGCAGAAGGGCTCCACTGTCTAGAGGGAGGGGGCGCCCCATGCTACTGTGTATTGACATCGGGAATACGAATATCGTGTTGGGGCTATGGGATGGCGGCCGGTGGGTGGCGCATTGGCGCATTCGCACCGCAAGAGAGCAGATGCCCGACGAGTACTTCATTCTGTTGCAGGCATTGCTGCGAGAGAGTGGGCACACCATGTCCGACATCGATCGCGCCGTCATTGGCAGCGTCGTGCCGCCGCTCACCACGGTATTCTCCGAGCTCTTCGCGCGCTATGCAAGGATCGCTCCCCTAATCGTCGGGCCGGGGATTCGGACTGGGCTGCGCATTCGAATCGACAACCCCGTTGAACTAGGTGCAGATCTTGTCGCCAATGCCGTTGCAGCCTTCGAGCGATTCCATTCGGCCTGCATCGTGGTTGACTTTGGCACCGCAACCACATTCAGTGCCGTATCAGACACGGGCGATTTCCTCGGCGTAGCCATTGCACTGGGCCTTGGCGCGGCATCTGAGGCATTAGCCAGCCGAACGGCGCAACTGCCCCGTGTTAGCCTGGAGCCTCCACCTTCCGCGATTGGCAAGAATACCGTCCACTCCATGCAGTCGGGTTTGATCCTGGGCTATGTCGGACTCGTGGAAGGGCTTATCCGCAGGATCCGTAATGAGTTGAACGGTGAGGTCAAGGTTGTTGCCACGGGCGGGCTCTCCGAGACGCTGGCGCCGCTCACGAGCGAGATTCCGCTCGTGGATCCCTGGCTCACCCTGGAAGGACTGCGCATCATCAGCCAACGCAACAGCAGCTAGGCTGCTCGGGGAACGCATCGACGCCACTGAGCGTTTGAATGATAGTCGGAGCCCCTGTCCGTCATCATGTTGGAGTGAGTTGTCAGTTCACTCGGTGATGACTGCTGAGGGCTGGCCAAGTGTGGGCTAGGGAGGTCAATATGCGGCTTGTTAGACTGGGGTCGACGAGCACATGCATGCGCCTGCTGGCAGTGGGGGTCCTTCTGGCGCTCACGGTGGCCTGCGATTTTCCAGCACCCACGCCTGCGCGGACGCCCACAGCCGTGGCTCCTCAGCCGCCACGGATCATACGGCATCTTCCGCAGCGCGGCGAAGAGCACCCTGTAGAAGCACCACTTGAAATCACGTTTGATCAGCCTATGGATCCTGGCAGCGTACGGTCGGCCTGGAGTATCTCTCCAACGATCGAGGGCACGCTCACCTGGCGCGATAGCACTCTGGTATTCTCGCCCATTGACCCCGGGTTTGCCAGAGACACACTGTTCCGGGCGACGATCGGCACAGCAGCACGCAGCGCGGCGGGGATAGCCCTTGTCGAACCGCTGGTGGTGGAATTCCGTACTGCTGGGCACCTAAGAGTCCTAAGCGTTCAGCCGTCGCCAGGCGCAGAAGGCATAGCCCCGGACGCTGCCGTTACGGTCGTCTTCAACCGGCCAGTCGTGCCGCTTTCTGCGCTGGCAGAGGTCGCCCAGCTGGTGCCGCTCAAGTTTGGCCCCGCAGTTCTTGGTACAGGAGAATGGCTCAACACCTCCGTTTTCGTGTTCCGACCTGAAGCCGGCTTTGCGCCGGGCACAACGTACCGGGCGGTGGTTGAGCCCGAGCGTCTGGCAGAAGTCAGCGACGCGGCCATGCCTGAAGCCTTTGAGTGGAGCTTCTCGATAGGGCATCCCGCCGTCTCCCAGGTTACCTCGTCAGACACACTGCCCTACATTGGGCCCTCGCCAACGATCAGCATCACTTTCAACATGCACATGAATCAGCGCTCGGCGGAGCAGCTGTTCTCGCTGCGCCCTTTGGCAGAACATCAACCCATTCCAGTGTCCTTCCATTGGGACGGTCCGACGATGCAGGTCAAGCCCGTCGGCTCCCTGAGCCTCGACACGGAGTTCACACTATCGGTCGGCGCTGGGGCCCAGGCAGCGGCCGGCGGCGAAGGCATGGCAGAGCGCTTTGAATGGACCTTTGCAACGGTGGAGCGACCGCGCGTGCTGTGGACGGTGCCGCGAAGCGGCGCTACCCAGGTCGATCCTTTCTCCAGCCTGCGGGTCAAGTTCAGCAGCCCCATCGCCCGGGACACGCTCCTGCCCCATCTGGTGATCGAGCCCAAACCCACGGATGTGTACACAACATGGGTCGAGGCCGATACTGAAGTCTACGTCTCCTTCGGGGCCAGACCATCCACGACCTACCGCTTCCTCTTCGACAGCAACATCAGGGGACGTTTCGGCCACCGACTGGAAGCCCCCTTCAACCTGTCCTTCACCACCGCGGCGCTGCCACCATCCACGTACATCCCACCGGGAAGGGTGGGCACCTACAATGCCTATGCCACGACAGCGGTATTGGTGCAACACCGCAATGTCAGCGAGCTCAACTTGAGTCTCTATCAGCTGGACAGAGCGGACTTTGTGCAACTGAACGGCTCGGATGCCTGGCGGATCTGGGAGGACTACCGGCCAAGACCCGAGCGGCTGATACGCAAGTGGACGGCCAAGGTTGATGATGAACTGGACGCCTACGTATCCACCGACATTGCCCTCAGTGATGACATGACGAGCCCGCTTCGCCCGGGCTTTTACTATCTCGAAGTGCGTGCACCCGGCGTCAGCGAGACGGTTCGCCACATGCTGGTGGTCTCCTACGCTAACGTGATCCTCAAGGTCACGCAGGATGAGGCATTAGCCTGGGTTACCGATCTGGCAAATGGCAAGCCGGTGCCTGGCCTTGACATCGCTCTCTTTGGACCGGGTGGCCAAATCCTGGCTTCGGGTCGGACCGACAACGACGGCGTGTTTCTCTCTGCTCTATCGCCCGGTCTGGCTAGTGATCCCTGGGCTAACGTGCTGGCACTGGCCGGGCCTGACGAGAGCCCCTGTGCCAGCTCTACCGGCTGGGCATCAGGCATTGAGCCCTGGCAGTTTGACTTGCCAAGCGAACCATCCCTTGCCCGATACCGCGCCTACTTCTATTCGGATCGCGCGATCTACCGTCCTGGTCAGAGGGTCTATTTCAAGGGCATCCTTCGTGCCGACGATGATGGTCTCTACAATCTGCCCTCAGACGTAAGCATCCCAGTCACCATCTATGATGACTATGGCAATGAGATCTATCAAGCCGACCTCCCAGTGAACGACATGGGCACGGTCAACGGCGAGTTCCGGCTCAGCAGCGAAGCCAGCCTTGGGTTCTACGGCATCAGTGCCCAGATAGGAGATCGCAGTTTTGGAACCAGTTTTCGAGTTGCCGAGTACCGCAAACCAGAGTATGTGGTCGAGTTGTCCACCGACGCGCACGAGTACGTCCAGGGGGACGAGATCAGCGTGACGATGTCGGCAAGCTACTACTTTGGAGGTCCGGTGGCGCACGCCTCAGTCACATGGCGTCTGATGAGCCAAGACCACTACTTCCAATTACCGGAGAACGGCAAGCCAACCTCCCTTGGCGGCCCACACTACGATTTCACCGACTGTGACTACGAGAGGCGCGGGCAGCAGACGGCTTTCGGAGAGCTAGTGACCACCGGCAGCGGCACGACTGATGGTGATGGTCGGTTGACCTTGACCTTGCCGGCAGATGTTGGGTTGCACAAGAACAGCCAGGTCTTTACGATAGAGGCATCTGTCGTTGACCAGAGCAATCAGGAGGTCAGCGGTCGCACGAGCGCTATTGTGCACAAGGCAGAGCTCTACGTCGGACTTGCACCAGCAGAATATGTCAGCCAAGTGGGCAAGTCCAGCACGGTGCACCTGATTGCGGTAACGCCTCAGGGCGAGACCCGTGCCGGCGTTCCCATCAGCATCACTTTCTCGCATCTCAAGTGGTACAACGTACAGAAGCAGGCCGACGACGGGCGGTTCTACTGGGAGTGGACCGTTGAGGAAACGCCCACCTTCACTGCTTCGGTGACAACGGACTTGACTGGGCGTGCGCAGGTTGCCTTTGACGCTCCAAGCGGAGGCTCATATCGAGCGCGAGCCTCCGCATTCGACAGCCGCCAGAACACAGTGTATGCCTCGACCTACGTTTGGGTCAGCAGCGGCAGCTATGTGGCCTGGCAGCAGCAGAACAACGACCGCATAGAGCTCATCACTGACCAACGCGCCTACACCCCGGGGCAGACCGCTCGGCTGCTCGTCCCCTCCCCGTTCCAGGGGGATGTGGAGGCGCTCGTCACCGTGGAGCGTGGCCACATCTACAGCTACCGTCGCGTGACCCTCAAGAGCAACAGCGACCAGATCGAGATCCCTATCGAGCCACAGCACGCTCCCAATGCCTATGCCTGCGTCATCCTGGTGGATGGAATGGCTACCGAAGGCTCCGTTCCCGCCTTTCGCGTCGGATACGCCGAGCTGAATGTGTCAACGCGCGAAAGAGAGCTCGCGGTGGTCATTACCCCCGACCGCACAACATCGTATCTGCCCGGCGACCGAGCCGCATTCGACGTCCAGGTGACAGACTATACAGGCCGACCCGTCCAGGCCGAGCTATCGTTGCAGCTGGTGGACGCCGCTGTGCTGGCACTGGTCGACGAATCGGCTGGGGGTGTCTTGAATCACTTTTATCGGGAACGAGGTCTCGGTGTGAGAACCGGTGCAACCCTGTCCATCTCGGTCGACCGCTATCGCCTTCAGGCCAAGCCGCCTGAAGGCAAGGGTGGATCCGGCGGTCCGGGTGAGCAGGACTCGATCCGCAAGCGGTTCGAGGATACAGCATACTGGAATGCCGTTGTACGCACCGACGCTTCGGGCCGAGCCACTGTGTCCACTGAGCTGCCGGACAACCTGACCACGTGGCGTGTATCGGCACGGGCCGTCACGAAGGACACGCTGGTCGGGGATGGAGCTGTCGACATCGTCACCAGCAAGGCTTTGTTGATACGCCCGGTGTCCCCCAGGTTTTTGGTGCACGGAGACCAGCTCCAGGTCGCAGCGATCGTTCACAACAGCACCGATCAGCCCATCACCGTTGATCTGTCGCTCGATGCAGCGGGACTCGACGTCACCGAGCCAGACAGGCGCGTGTACGTTGCAGCGCACGAAGAGCAGCGGGCCGAGTGGCAAGCAATGGTCACCGGCAACGACACCGCTGCACTCACCTGGAAAGGCAGCGGGGCAGGTCTAACGGACGCAGTCGAGCTGACACTGCCCATCCACCACTACACCACTCCGGAGATCGTGGCCACGTCTGGCCGCATATCGCAGGCAGAACCGCGCGTTGAGCGGATCATTCTGCCGGACGGCATTGACACCACGGAAGGGGAGCTCACCATCGAGCTCAACCCTTCGCTTGCAGCGGGCATGCGCAGCGGCATCACCTACCTTGAGCAGTATCCCTTCCACTGCATTGAACAAACCGTCAGCCGGTTCCTCCCCAACGTGGTCATGTACCGTGCACTGCAGCAGCTGGACGTCCACGATTCAGAACTCGAGGCCAGGTTGCCCCAGTTCGTCAGCGAGGGTCTTCAACGGCTGTACGCGCTGCAGCACTATGACGGAGGCTGGGGTTGGTGGCTAGCGGACAGCAGCCACCCCTTCATGACGGCCTACGTGCTCCTGGGCATGAACGAGGCACAACGCGCCGGGTATGCCGTCAACCAACAGGTCATGAACCGCGCCGCGGAGTACTTGCAGGGCACACTCGGTGCCAAGGACAGTGTTTCCGATGCCGACCACGACGTCCGCGCATTCGTGCTATATGTGCTTGCTGAGCACGGCGAGGGTGATCTGGGCCGGACGGTGGCTCTCTTCGAGAACCGCGATTCGCTGGACACATACGGCAGGGCCTTTCTCCTGCTGGCACTACGACGCCTCGAGCCTGAGCAGCCGAGCCGAGCGAGCACTCTCGTCAGCGAGCTGACAACTGCCGCGATACAGAGCGCCACCGGAGCTCACTGGGAAGAGCAGGTGACGGACTATCACACCATGAGCACCGATACGCGGTCGACCGCCATCGTCTTGCTTTCCCTGCTCCAGACCATCCCCGAAGACCCACTGGTCGCCAATGCTGTGCGCTGGCTGATGAACACGCGGCAGGAAGGACGATGGGAGACAACTCAGGAGACAGCGTGGTCCATCCTTGCCTTGACCGATTTCCTGGTCGCTTCTGGGGAACTAGAGGGTGACTATGATTACCGAGTTGCCCTCAATAGCGAACTGATCGAACAAAAGACCGTCACCGTTCAAGATGTAGAGCAGACACAAACGCTTCTGGTGCAAATGTCCGATCTCCTGCTGACCACAGCGAATGAGGTGCTTCTAGAGCGTGTCAAAACGTCGGCGGATCAGACCGGGAAGGGGCAGCTCTACTATTCTATGCACCTGCGCTATTTCCTGCCCGCCGAGAACGTCGAGGCCATCAGCCGTGGCATCTATGTCTCCCGCCAGTACGAGTTGCTGGAAGCCGCAGGACAACCCATCGACAGCGCCGCGGCCGGGGACGTGATCCGCGTCAAGCTCACGCTCCTGGCCCCCAATGACCTGCACTATCTCGTGGTGGAAGATCCGTTGCCAGCCGGGTGCGAGGCCCTTGACGTCAGTCTGCGCACCACGAGCGGGGTCTACGAGGGAGCCCAGCTAAGCCGCGAAACGCAGGTGTCCCCCTATTGGTGCTGCTTCACGGAGACGGAGCTGCGCGACGAAAAGGCCGTGCTGTTTGCCACCTACTTGAGCAAAGGTGCCTACGAGTACTCCTACCTCATCCGAGCAAACGTGCCCGGGAGTTTCCTCACTAGGCCAACCCAGGCATACGAGATGTACTTCCCGGAGGTGTTCGGGCGAAGTGACGGCGGGGTGTTCGTCATTGAAGACTAGGGACCCTAGTTTCACAGGCCTGCAGAAAACACAGCCCCGTAGGCGCGACGCTTGGAGAAGCGGGCCCCGCTCAAGGCCTACTGGACGCGTAGCCCGGCTCGCCTTGGCCGCCACGCTCACCTCCCTGTGCCTGCTAGCGGTGCTCTTCACTCCGATCGGTAGGTCTAGGGCGATCGTCTCGGCAGAGCACGAGCTGGTTGCCCAGGTGGGCGGCGCCAGCTACGCCGTGCACGCCGCGCATGGGATGGTGTTGGTGGGCATGGGTCCAAACCTGTACGTGCTCCCCGAACCGCAGACGGAGTGGTCACCGTGCGGCACCGTGAACACCCTCGACATCGTGCGCGGTATCACATCGAACGGCGACTATGCCTACATCGCCGCTGGCAGTGCCGGGCTGAGGATCGTTTCCCTCGCAGATCCCTGCTCACCGTTCGAGGTCACAGCAGTGAGGTTCGCGGGATCGGCAACGACAGTGGCAGTGGCTCACGAACATGCATACGTAGGCGCAGGGGAATCGGGATTGGCTGTCATCGATATACGGGATCCTGCTCGCCCACATCTCGTCCGCATGGTGCCCTTTGAGGGCCGGGTCCACGCTGTCGACGTCGTTGGACAGTTCGCGTACGTCGCGGCTGGACATGGCGCCCTGCGGGTGCTCGACTTGAGCGACCCCGCGCATCCTCAGGAAGCTGGCGCCTACCTTCAGGTGTACGAGGCGCTCGACGTAGCCGTGATCGGTCAGTATGCCTACCTGGCTGCAGGTGAAGACGGTCTGAAGATCTTGTCTTTAGAGAACCCAGCTCGGCCAACCCTTCTGACCTCGCAGTCGATCGAGGCTGGATTCGCTGCAGCCTTGGTCATCCTCAATGATGGAATGGAAGCCGAAAGTCGAGCTTACATCGCCGCGCGAGAAGGCGGCGTGCGAGTGATCTCGGTGACCGATCCCATGGCCCCGTACGAGATGGACTCGCTGGTGACCGTTGGCTTGCCCAGTGACCTAGCGATGGCAGGCTCATGGCTGCACGTGGCCTCTGGCCCGGGTGGCGTCCACGCTTTCAGCCTACAGTCAGGTGGTTTTTCGGATGTGAGGTCATTGCCCGGAGTGCTGTGCGACGCGCGCGATGTGGCACAAATCGGCAGCCAATACGTCGTGGCAGGAGGAGAGTTGGGCGTGCACTCCGTGTCTTGGCAACACAACCGGCTGCAGATCGTGGACACGGCTGACATTCCCGGTGAAGCGGTCAGACTGACTACTTTGGGTGCCAACGCCTACGTGGCAGCCAGGGACGCCGGCCTCTGCATACTCTCTACGGCAGCCCACGGCGAGCTGACGGTCAACGCCTGCCTTCGCGGTCCCGGCCCGGCCAATGGCGTCGCCATCCGAGCACCATTCGCCTATGTAGCGTGTGGCTCTGCCGGACTGTGGATCGTCGACGTGCACATTCCAAGCAACCCTGTCTCCGCAGGAGCAGTCGATACGCCCGGAGAAGCCGTGCAAGTGGCATTGATGGGTGACTATGTCTTGGTAGCCGACGGCGATCGGGGCATGCGCGTGATCTCCATCGCCGAGCCTGGTCAGGCGCGTGAGGTGGGCCGCCACTTTGAGACCCCGGGCCATGCCAGCAGCATCATGGTGGCTGGCAATTATGCCTACCTGACCGACGGCGAAGAGGGTCTCCACATCATCAGCCTGGCAGATCCGCTGACCCCTGAGATAGTTGGCAGCCAGCCACTGGCAGGGTTTGCGTTTGACGTACATGTTGTGGACAGTGTCGCGTTCGTTGCAGCCGAGCAGGCGGGCCTGCACCTCGTCTCGACAGATATGCCCGAGCTCCCGACGGTGCGCAAGTCAATCCCGCTACCTGGAGCCGTGACTGGACTTGATGTCGGCCGGCCCGAGGGGCCTGTCATTGCCGCAGCCCGTGACGGCGGTCTGCTCGTTGTGGGCCTAGCCGAGACGGAACCCATCTACCTGCCGCTCGTCAGGCGCAGTTTCAGCGGCTGGTCCGCGACTGCCACTCACACGCCGTCATAGGTCGCCGCAAGATTGATTCCCTAGCAGAGGAGGGAGCAAACCTGGCGACAGTCGATCGACCAAGAAATCGCGATGCAACAGGCTCTCCGGGACTCCCGCCCGAGGCACCTGAACGTCCAGATCGTCCAGACCGCATGCAGATGGTGCTCGTGGTGGTGCTGGTCGCAGGGGCCTATCTGCTCCTGCCGCAGCTAGTGGGCGTAGGTGATGCTTTGCAGGTCCTGCGTCAGCTTAGCCTGCCTTTTGTTGCTGGCGCGCTGGGCATGCAAGCGGTAAGTGTCCTGGCTCACGCGCATGTGGTGCAAGAGAGTCTGCGCATCTTTGGGCACGCCTTGAGCTTTGCTAGCGTGTTGGAGGTATCTCTCGCCAGCAGCTTTGCCACACTCTTGCTGCCCTCGGTGGGACTTAGCGGACTCGCCGTGCGCTGCCGATACTTGGGCGAGCGCGGTTGCTCCGTCGGCGCCACCGGGGTAGCATTCACTATTGAGGCACTGGCGCAAGCGGCAGCCCACACCTCGATGGTCACTGTAGCCGTTGCTTACCGTCTGCTCCGTGGCCGCCAGCCACCTTGGGCAGCCGTCATACTGATCCTGTCCGTCACGCTGTTCACTGCCGCCGCACTGGCCGCGCTGTTGGCCAAACCGTCGAAGCGGGACTGGCGCTACCGGATTCTGCGTGTGGTCAACGGGCTACGCCATAGAGGGGGCAGGCCAATCATCTCCGAATCCGCGGTCGAGGGCCGGCTGGCAGCTCTGCAGTCCTCGGTGCAGCAAGTCGGTGCTGGTGCCGCGCGACGTCTGCTCATCTGCAGCATCGTACGCAACTCCGGCGCTGTCATGGCGCTCTATCTTGTGTTGCGGGCCCTTGATCGGCAGCCAGCGCTGAGCGCAGTGGCGCTGAGCTTCAGCTGCGCCGACGTGCTCGGGGGTATGTCTTCGCTTCCGGCCGGTCTGCTTGTCGCTGAGACCTCACTTTCGGCATTGCTCAACAGGACCGGCGTGCCACTGGCCATAGCAGTGACGGGCACGCTGGTGTTCAGGCTGATCTCCCTCTGGCTGCCTCGCGCGCTTGGACTGCTGGCATGGGTACACCTTCAGCGGCGCAGCAAAAAGCCCCTATGGTCGTAAGACACGCCCCGGCTGAGCACCCACAAAAGCCTAAGCTTCCATTGCCAGAAACGCTGCGTCCTGCTCCCTCGCAATGCGGATGCCCTCTTCCTCATTGACCTGTGTGAGCAGCGCCCCTCCAACGACGAAAAAGACCACCAGAGACACAATGCTGAGTCGACTGGTGCCAGTGAGCTGTCCAACCAAGGCGAAGACAGCTGGCCCCACTATCCCGGCAAACTTGGAGCTCACATCGTAGAATCCAAAGAACTCTGCCGACTTGGCCTTGGGCACCATGACCCCGAAGAGCGAGCGGCTCAGCGCTTGGCTACCTCCCTGAACGAGTCCAACCATTGCGGCCAGCGCCCAAAAGTGCCACGCAGTGCTCATGAAGTATCCAGCGATCGAGATTACGGTGTAAACGGCCAGGGCGAGGTAGATTGAGCGTTTGGTGCCGAGCGACTTGGCCATCTTGCCAAAAAACAGTGAGAAAGGTATGCCCACGAACTGCGTCAGCAGCAGCGCACCGATCAAATCGGTCTGACCGATGCCAATCTCTGCCCCGTAGATGGTCGCCATCTTGATGATCGTCCCAATGCCATCGTTGTACAGCCAGAAGGCGATGATGAACTTGGTCAGCTCCCGGTACTGGCGGATGTCGCCAAACGTGTTGCGCAGGCGCTGAAACGCCACCTGCAGCGGGCTTTGATCGGTGGCCTCCCGTATCCGAACCGCTGGTTCCGGCACCAGGCGCAAGACCGGGATAGAGAATACCGCCCACCACAGGCCGACGCTTAGGAACGACAACCGTGAAGCCATCTCCTGGCTCGAAAGACCCAGTCTGTCCCAGAAGAGGATCATGACCACATTGATCGCCAGCAAGATGCCACCGCCCAGGTAGCCGAGCGCGTATCCCTTGGTCGAGACGTAGTCAATGTCCTCCGGCTTGGCGATGTGCGGCAGAAGGGAATCGTAGAACACATTGGCCCCACCGAAGCCGATGTAGCCCAGAGTGTATAGCCCAGAGGCTAGCAGCCACTGCCCCTGGCCAACCAGCACCAACAATGAGGTGAAGAAGATGCCCAGGGCAGCGAACATCGCAAGGAACCGCTTCTTGGCCCCAATGTGGTCAGCCAAGGCGCCTAAGATGGGTCCCATCACTGCGTTGATGAGCAGCGAGATCGAGGAGGTGTATCCCCAATACACCGTGGCGGCGTTCCCTGGTAGGTTCCCGCCGGCAACGGCACTGTAGTAAGTGGGCAGAACCGCTGCCATTATTGTGGTGGCAAAGGCAGAGTTGGCCCAGTCGTACATGCACCAGGCGTTGATGACCCGCGAGTAGTCCCTGTGATTCATTGACCGGAGATCCTCCTTCAGAGAGAGTGTCCTGACGCGCCAAGCTACCAGCAGCGAGAAGATCAATCGCGTGCTGAATCCGAAGACGGTGTGTCAGGCTCGGCGAGCAGCAAGTGGGCCGCCAGGAGAACAACGCCGACAACGACCGAAGAATCGGCCACGTTGAACACCGGCCAGTCTTGCAGCGGCCAGAAGTTGAGGTCAATAAAGTCGGTCACCCGGCCCTGCCACAGCAGGCGATCCACCAGGTTTCCCAGCGAGCCGCCCAGTTGCATCCCAAGGCTCAGCCATACCAGGTTGGAGGCGTACGGAAGCTGCGTGCGGAAGTAGACAATCGCCGCGCTCACGGCGACTGCAATGAGTGCATACAGCGAAGCCAGTTGAGGGAATAGCCCGAACGACGCTCCTGTATTGGTGATGTATGTGAAACTGAAAACCGGGCGCAGCAGCGGTACGGGGTTCACAGGCACGCCAAGGGTCAGTGTAGTGCGCACCCAGTGCTTGGTCAATTGATCGAGGAGCAGAACGGCAGAGGCTACGCCGAAGAGAACCAGATCTCTCGACTGCGATGTTTTCAAGCGGCACTCCCTTTGGCGCAGCGGTGTTGTCAGCGCGACCGAGGCGCGCGCTCCATGAGTGCTTGGCACGGCTTGCACAGGGTGGCATGCGGCAGTGCCTTCAGCCTTGCAGGATCGATTTGGCCACCGCAGCGATCGCAGACCGTGTACGTGCCGCGGTCCATCTTCTGCAGAGCCTTGATCACAGACTGCAACGTTTCCCGCAGGCGTTCGCCTACGGCGAGGTTCTTGGCCTGCTCGAACACTTCACTGCCGTGATCCGCCATATGCGTGCTCAGGCCCGGCCTCTCCCTGTCGTCCATCACCGCAGTCAAGCGGTCCAATTCCTGCCGCAAGCGGTCGCGCTCAGCCTCCAAGCGCTGGCGGTTGCGTTGCATGCGTCGTTCGTCGAGCACCATTTCGGCTCCTTCACGAGCATGATGTCGCCGGCAGACGATTCTAGTGTACATCCCGAGAAAACGCAAAACACGCCCTCTGCGGGCACGCCTTCGGCATCCCCAAAGAGGCTGCCCCGCTGCTGGCCCAACAGCCCAGGTGAACCCGCACACACTGGAACGAGTGATACATGGTAAGGCTGTGCACAAACGACCCGATCTATCCGAGTGGAGCTAGACCATGAAGACAGCAAAGATCCTACTACTCCTAGTTCTGATCATGCTCTTGCCAGGTTGCCAAGGGCCGGAACTGCCTCCTCGGCAAACCGTCGTAGTCACACCAACAGCGGAAGCGCCGGCACAGGAGGCCCTCGACCCATTCGCGATTGCCTGGGACGATCGTTCGCTCTTTCGGGCCGGGCTCACCACTGGTCAGGCGGAAATCCTCGGGCAGCTCGCTCAGGCAAGCGACTATCGCCTAGAAGTCCACTTGGACGAAAGCCTGGCCCACCTCAGGTGCAGGCAAGCAGTTCGCTACACCAATCAGGAGCAGGATACGCTAAACGAGATCTGCTTTCGCCTGTTTCCAAACATCCTTGGCGGGGCCCTGGATGTCGAGTCTCTCGATGTGGACGGCATTCCGGTCGGCCCGTCTTTCGATCCGCCTGCCAGCGCAATGAGAGTGCTGTTGCCGGAGCCCCTGCCGCCAAGCCAGAGAGCAGTCATCGAGATGGCCTTCAGGCTTGACATCCCTACCAGCGGCGAAGGAAACTACGGTATGTTTGGCCTCCAGGATGGCGTGCTCGCCCTAGCCCACTTCTTCCCTATCATTCCGGCATACGACGAAGAGGGATGGCACGACGAGATCCCCCCGCGCCATGGAGATCTGTTGTACGCAGACATAGCCTACTTCCTGGTGTCTGTGCGCGCCGCGGCCTCCGTCACCCTGGTGGCGTCCGGCACAGAGGTAGGACGCACGGTGTCGCCGGATCAGCAGCACGTGATGTACGCTGCTGGCCCCATGCGGGACTACTACCTTGTGGTCAGCGAGGGGTTCGAGCGGGTCACCGCACGGGTTGGCGACACCTCTGTGAACAGCTACGCGCCTCGGCAGCAGGCTGAAGGCGCGCGGGCAGTGCTGCAGTATGCGACCAAAGCCGTGCAGGTGTTCAACGCACGCTTCGGCCGCTACCCCTTCACCGAACTGGACCTGGTCACCACGCCGACATCGGCCTATGGCATCGAGTATCCTGGGATTGTGGCGCTGGCCGTCCGCCTGTACGGGCCAGAAAGCGCCTATCCACCTGTGTACCTGGAGTCCACAGTGGCACACGAAGTCAGCCACCAGTGGTTCTACGGCGTCGTCGGCAACGATCAACAAGGCGATCCCTGGCTCGATGAAGCACTCGCCCAGTACAGCACTGTGGCATACTACGAAGATACCTACGGTCCAGCCGCGGCCGATGGCTTCCGCTCTTCGCTCTACGAACGGTGGCAGCGCGTGGACGATGCCCCGATACCCATAGGCCTATCGGTATCCGACTATACCGCAACCGAGTACGGTGCCATTGTCTATGGCCGGGGACCACTGTTCATCGAAGCCCTGGCATCTGCCATGGGAGAAGCCAACTTCGACCGATTCCTGCGCGACTACTACCAGAGCAACAGCTGGGGAGTGGCCACCACCGCAGCCTTTCAACAGCTAGCTGAGGACCACTGCAGTTGCGACCTCGATGGATTGTTCCAGCAGTGGGTTGGATCGCGCTGAGGCTAGCGTTTCCCCCCACGACTGGCCTAACCGGCAGGCCCGGATACACCCCCCATTCCAGACCCTGCAGTCCCACGCCCTCAGGGCACCGCTCTGCGGTTGACAAGCGCCATCGCCGCGGTATACTGGAAGGCACATCCGTTGTTCTCGGGCACTACCGAGCACGTATCGCTTCACGCCACGCTCCCGGGGGTACCTGTGCCGATAACCAACGCTGAAGAGACCGCTCACCTTCTCGACCTTCTGGCTGACCAGAAGGACCCGGAACTGACGCAAGCCGTAGCACTGGCGCTGAGCGATGACGGCTTTCGCCAGAAGCTGGTGCAAGGCCTAACCGCCAAGAGCGACGTTTTCCGATACAACTGTGTCAGGGTGTTGCAGGAGTTGAGCACCGGGAACCCGGACACTCTGTACCCCTACTGGGATGACCTGGTGCCACTGCTGGACAGTCCCAACGCCTACCATCGCACCACTGCGGTGCTGCTGCTGGCCAACCTGACTGGGGCTGACGTGGATCGCAGGTTTGTGTCGCTTCTCGATCGCTACTTTGAACGGCTGGACGATGAGAAGATCGTAACGGCCAGACACCTGGTCAAGGCCCTTCCCGCCATCACGGCGTCGTACCAGGATCTCATACCGACCATCAGCGCACGGCTGCTGTGTGTCGAAGACACGCACCACGCCGAAGGTCGTAAGGATCTCCTCAAGGGTGATGTGGTGGAGGCCTTCGAGGTCCTGTTTGATCACGTTCCCGACAAGAAGAGTGTTCTGGCATTCGTCGAAGCACAACTTGGCTCTAGCAGCCCGAGAACGAGAAAGGCCGCCAAAGCCTTTCTCGGCCGGCACGCCGCCTGACGGGACACGGCCCCAGTTATGGCGCAATGTAGCCCCATCTCCTGCAGTTGGCAATCTGAGAGCTCAGCGTGAGGGCGAAGAGGCATGCCCACCAATCTCCCTCCAGAGTACTTTGAAGTAGAGAGAAGGTACCGTGCAGCCGAGTCTGTTCGCGAGAGGATCGCCTGCCTGGAAGAGCTCCTCAGCACTGTCCCCAAGCACAAGGGCACAGACAGGCTTAGGGCTGATCTCCGCCGCAAGCTATCCCGGCTGCGTGACGAGTCCAAGGCACGCACCAGCACATCCCGGCATGAATCGGCATTCCTCATCGACAAGGCAGGCGCCGGTCAAGTCGTGGTGGTGGGCCCGCCCAACACCGGCAAGTCGGCTCTGGTGGCCGCACTGACCAATGCCGCTCCTGAGGTTTCTTCATCGCCCTTCTCAACCTGGACACCAACCCCGGGCATGATGCCTTTTGAAGATGTCCAGGTGCAGCTCATTGACACGCCACCCCTGCACAGCGACTTTGTGCAGCCGGAGCTCACCGATCTCATACGCCGGTCCGACCTGATCCTGGTAGTGCTCGACCTACAGGCTGATCCCATCCGCCAGCTCGAGGACACCATGGCACTGCTTGAAGCGCACTACATCTTCCCAGACTGGCGCCAGGACGACCCTCCTGACGCCCAGCGGGCCAGCTTCAAGCGCCTGGTGGTCGTGGCCAACAAGGCCGACGATGCCGACTCGGACGAGCTGCTTGAGCTCTTCAGGCAGCTCATCGGCGAGCACTGGCCGGTGATTTCGGCCTCGGCAACGACAGGCCGGAACTTGGCGCAGCTCAGAGCCAGAGTCTTTGCCAGTCTCGAGGTTATCCGCGTATACTCGAAACCGCCCGGCAGGGACCCCGATCTGAGCGCGCCCTTCGTGCTCAAGAAGGGCAGCACAGTTGAGGAGCTGGCAGGGAAGATCCACCAGGACTTTCGCCAGCATCTGTTGGCGGCGAGAGTGTGGGGTAGCGCCGATTTCGATGGGCAAATGGTAGCGCGCGACCACGTGTTGCAGGATGGTGACATCGTCGAGCTGCGCATTTGAGCCGGTGCCCTAGCATACTCACGGTGGTGACCAAGATGGCATTCGATTGTCTGGAAGTAATCCAGTTGCTGGCGGCCCTGGTCGCAGGCGGGCTGATCGGTGCGGAGCGTGAGCTGCGCGACAAAGCGGCTGGCTTCCGAACCATGATCTTTATCAGCGTCGGCGCGACGCTCTTCACCCTGCTCTCCGTGAGACTTGGCTCGCCCTATGAACCGTCGAGGGTTGCTGCCAGTATCGTGAGCGGGGTGGGCTTTCTCGGTGCAGGGGCCATCTTGCGCGCCCAAGGCCGGATCGTCGGCCTGACCACCGCCAGTACGATTTGGCTGGTAGCGGCGCTGGGAATGGCTATCGGAGGAGGATACTTTGCGCTGGCTGCCAGCGGCACGCTTCTGACCCTTGTCGTGCTGTTGGCCTTTCCGCGAATCGAGAGTTGGATGGACAGCATCTGGGAGGTTCGCTCCTACACCGTTGCCTGCGAGATCGGTTCCGAGGTGAGCACCACGCTTCCAGACGCGCTCGCGGACTCTGGCTTGCGCATCCTTCGCTCGACGCGCAGCAAGCGCGGGAGCCAAATCGTGTACCACTTTCATGTGTCAGGTTCTCCCAGCCTCCATCGCCAGTTCACCGACCGATTGATCGCTGACCAGGGGGTGAGTCAGCTTGACACGTGAGAGCTTTGCACACGCAGCCAATCGCGCAGACGCGCCCTGCCACTCACGCAGCGCGCGCATGGATGGGCTCCGCCGAGCGCCAAGCTCGGAACACCGTCCAACCGGAACACCGCCTGAGCCTAGCTTCCCAGGTCGAGCGGTGTTAGCACTCGTCGCGGCACTTGTCTTCGTCGTGTGCACTGCACTCCTGTCCGCGTCGATCCAGGCCGATAGCGGCCAATACCTGGCCGTGATAGGGCTCGGCAGTCAGCGCGAACTGGGCAATCTGGCGTCCCGCGGTCTGAACATCGTCCACTCTAACGCGGATCTGCTTGTCGCCATCTGCAGCAAGTTGCAGATCTCACAGCTGGGCCAAGCCGGGATCCAGTTCGATTTGCTGCAACCGCTCGGCGAGGACACATCGCCGTATCTCATATACGACGGGGCCGCGCTCGAGTCATCCTGCTCCCTAGATACCGCCAACGCGTATCCCTACGCGGAGGACGCCTACATCGCTCAGCTGCGTGTTGACCAAGCAGAGGCGTTAGCGATTGCCGGTGCAGACCTCGTGCGGTTGTCACGAGCGATCCCATGGCCTCTGGATGTTGCCACGCCCATGCGACGAGCCTCAGTCTTGCCCAGCGTCTCCGTCGAGAGCCTGGCCCAGGCAGTGTCGCCAACCCTGCTGATCCATCACGTCTGCAAGCTCCAGGACCGCGACGCCCTTGGCTACTGCAATGAGCTGGGCACGCGCTACTCCTTTGCCTCAGCCGGACTCAATGAAGCGGCCGCCTATCTATACTCAGCCTACACATCGTATGGCCTCCAGGTCACATACGATCCCTTCGTATTCAATAGCATGCCCATGACGAACGTTGTGGCTGAGCTAATGGGAAGCACGGGCAGCAGAGAGCACGTTGTCATCCTCAGCGCACACTATGACTCGATATCGCCACAGCCCTATGATGCAGCACCAGGCGCCGACGACAATGCCAGCGGCGTCGCTGCGGTGCTCGAGGTTGCCCGCCTCCTGAGCGAACAGTCGTTCCCCTGCACCATCCGCTTTATCAACTTTGCCGGTGAGGAGCAGGGATTGATCGGCAGTGCTCACTACGCCGAGCAGGCCTATCGCCGTGGCGATATGATAGACGGCGTCATCAACCTGGACATGATTGCTTACGAATCGCTCCCACCGGGTGACCACCTCGTCGACATCCATGCCGGCACGGACCCACGATCTGTCCTCCTAGCCGATGAGCTGGTGGCCAGCATCTCGAGCCTCGAAGAGGCAATTCATGAATTGCCTCTCCTGGTACCGCAGGTTATTACCGCTGGAGCCACCTGGCGCAGCGACCATGGCTCCTTCTGGGCTCGAGGCTTCCCAGCGGTGCTGGGCAGCGAGGACATGGACGATCTGAACCCCAACTACCACAGCACCCGCGACACACGCTCGCGTATTCGGCCACAACTGATGGTCGAGTTCACCAAGGCTGCCCTGGTCACTATCGCACGTCTCGCCTCGCGTTCGTACGCTCCCACGCCCACGCCCACCTCAGCGCCAACCCCCACCTTGACAGCGACGCCTTGGCGACTGTACCTGAACCTTGTGCGCCCCCTCGGATGGTGAGGGGAATGGGCTCTGAACCGCTGCGCTTCATAGGAGAAGTCATCGTGGTGGAGTTCGATGCGCCGCCGGCGCTCGAAAAGAGACCCCACTGCCCCGACCGTTTCGTGTGGCAAAGTCAGACATTCGAGGTCGCCGAGAAGCTGAGCGAATGGCATGATTACCGGCGCCGTGGTAAGATGGCCCGCAACATGCGCCAGACGCACCTCAGTGCTGCTGCCCGCAGAGGCTCATGGGGTGTCGGGCGAGACTACTTCCGCGTTCGCACAACGTCCGGTCGGGTGTTCGACTTGTACTACGATCGTGCGCCCGGCGGCCAGCAGGATCGTAAGGGCTCCTGGTTCTTGTATCGCGAGATGGCTGCGGATCTGAACCACCAGGCAGAATAGCGGCAGGGCCGGTTGCCGCGCCCTATCTGGCGCCCACCACGATCTTCTCGATCTGGAACGGTCGCCCTCTACCTTGGATACCTGCTCCTTCCCAACTATCTGGAAGAGGTACGAGGCTACTCCCGGGCCGTCATCGGCAGCCTCTTCTCGGTGCTCTCGATGGGAACCGTGCTCTTCAATGCCCTCACGGGTCGAATCCAAGCTCGAGCCGGGTTTGCGGTCCTGCTGGCAGCGCCCTGGGTGGCTCTCGCCCTCCTGTGGCAAGTTCCTTCGCTACCTTGCACCGTACTCTCATTCGCTCTGTTGGGCGCCATCTCAAGCACTTGGCCTTTGATCCAAGCCAGCATCGATAGGGTGGTGCAGCTGGCCAACAGGGGCGTGGCACTCGGGGTAGTCGAGACGCTGACGCGCCTGGCCCTTGCCGCCGCGTCAGCGATAGCCGGACGTCTCTACGACCAGAGCGCGGCGCCTGACTTGCCGTTTCAGCTGGCCATGGTCGCGATGCCACTCATGCTGCTAGTGTGGTTGTGCGTTCCACAGCCATTCTTCGCCAAGCGCATTCCGTCCCCATACTGAGCAGGCGACGTCACAGTCCAGCGTTGAGCGATTTGCCTTTTGCTGCGCCATGCCGCGGGCGGCTATAATGCTCCCTGTACTGGACTGTTTGCGACAAACGACCGAGGTCCGGCATCGCAGCCAAGCGAGTTCAGAAGGCATGCCCGTATCCATCCAGGGTGCAAGCGAGCATAACCTCAAAGACATAGACGTCGAGATCGGCGACGGATTGACGGTCGTCACAGGGGTGTCAGGCTCTGGCAAGACATCCCTGGCCTTTGACACCGTCCACCATGAGGCGCGACGTCGCTTTCTCGAGGTCTTTGCTCTGGGCTCGACGCAGTTGCGGCTAAGCCCAGCCAGTGTGCGCCGCATTGCCGGCTTGGGCCCGGCCGTTGCTGTTGGCCAGAACGTGCTGAACCGCAACCCCAATTCCACAGTCGCCAGCGCTTCAGGTCTGCACTTGCTTCTGAGGATGCTCTTTGCGCGTTTTGGCAACCGTCGCTGCACGCGTTGTGGTGCTGAGGTTGCCGTCGCCAGTGAGGACGAGATCGTCGATAGGCTGTTGGCGCTCTCGCAGCACCAAGCGGTAGAGGTGCTGGTGCCGCTGGTACGCCAGGCATTGGGCAGCCACCGCATGCTGCTGGAGCTGCTGGAACGAGAGCTCGGCGAGCAAGCCATGCTTGTCGACGGCCAGCCCTGGCACAGGCAAACACTTGATCCCCAACTGCCGCACAATGTGGCCGTGAGGATGGGCCTGCTGTCAGAAGGGGCTCTGGCCGCGCAGGTTCGAGAGCTGCTACGATCAGCGGCGGCCCTGGGCACGCCAGAACTGGTTGCCATGACCGAAAGCGACCGCGTCACTTTCTCCCGCGCCGCGGTATGCGTCGAGTGTGGCGCGTGGCTCGATGACGTACGGCCCGTTCACTTCGGCACGCACTGCCCCTTCTGTGAAGGCAAAGGCTGTGGGCGCTGCCTGGATTCTGGCCTTTACCCGGCAGCGGCAGCGGTGCAAGTGATGGGCCTGACACTGCCACAAGTGCTGGCCATGTCAGTTGATGATGCCCGCACCTTCTTTGCCAGCGGTACGCTCGCATCTGCGGCAAAGCGCCTGCACACCGAGATCACACGGCGACTCGATGCCCTGCAGCGGGTCGGGCTCGGATATCTGAGCCTCGACCGATCGTCGCCCTCGCTTTCCCGCGGCGAAGCGCAGCGCATGCGTTTGGCGACATGCATCACCAGTCGCCTCGAGGACCTGCTGCACGTCCTTGACGAACCTACCATTGGACAGCATCCCAGTGACGTGGTCAACCTCATGCCGATCCTGCAGCAGCTTCCCGGCCCCGTGGTTTATGTTGAGCATGATCGCCTGGCCGCTTCGTACGCGGACCAAGCCATCGACTTGGGACCTGGGGCTGGCGATGCCGGCGGCCATCTGCTGTTTTCGGGGCCACCCTTCGACCTTTGGCGACAGGAGACACCGACCGGTCGTTACTTCAGCCTGCGGGAGCATGCCAAGATACCCAGGCAGCGCCCCGTCCCTACTGAGCACCTCACCATTCGCGGCGCGTTTCTCCACAATCTGCGCGGCGTTGACGCGTCGTTCCCGGTAGGCCGTCTTACGGTAGTGACCGGTGTATCCGGCTCGGGCAAGAGCACGCTGTTGGAGGACGTTCTGGTCAGCTCACTCAGCAAGGGGCAGCCTCAGGGATGCGAAGCCATTGAGGGCCAGATCTTGCGCCCCATCCTGGTCGACCAGAGCCCGATTGGGCGGAATCCACGCTCGAATCCGGCGACCTACACCAAGCTGTCAGACACGATGCGCGATCTGTATGCGATGGTCGCCGGACTGAGCCCTTCGCACTTTTCCTTCAACCGTCCCGAGGGCGCGTGTCCCGCGTGCAAGGGCATGGGCGCGGTGGAGGTGCGGATGAAGTACCTGCCATCCACCTGGGTCCCCTGTGCTTCGTGCGAAGGGCAGCGCTTCTCGGACGAGATCCTGGCACAGCGTATAGCCTTCGGCAGGCAGATGCTGTCCATTGCCGACTTTTACTTGCTATCGGTCTCAGAGGCCTTGGCTCTCCTGCGCAGCGAGGTTCGTTTGCCGCCCTCTCAGCACAAGCGAGCGCTTCGGGTGCTGCGGGCCCTTTGGGACGTGGGGCTGGGCTACCTGAAGCTTGGGCAGCCATCGCCAACCCTCTCCGGCGGAGAGGCGCAAAGGGTCAAGCTGGCCAAGCATCTCGGGCGCAGTGGGCTGAGATCACAGCTGCTGGTCATGGACGAGCCCACCACGGGGCTGCACCCTCAGGACGTCGCTGCTCTGCTTGTGGTGCTTGACAGGCTGGTGCGTCGTGGCGCCACAATCGCAATCGTAGAGCACAGCGCCGATGTCATTCGCGCCGCGGACTGGGTCATTGACCTGGGTCCTGGAGCGGGTCAGGCCGGCGGCCGGGTTATGTACGCCGGGTCGCCGGCGGGCCTTGAGATGCAAGACTCTGCCACCGGACGAGGGCTCCGCAGCGAACGCTCAATAGCCCCTCCGGCACGCGTCGTCAAAGGCATCTCTCGCCTATCTGATCAGATTCGCGTCCGAAACGCCACTGTCCACAATCTACAGGGGGTGGATGCCGACTTCCCCAAGCGCAAGCTGACTGTCGTGACCGGCGTCTCGGGCTCGGGCAAGTCGAGCCTGGTCAGCGACACCTTGGGTGCGGAGGCGCGCCGCCGTTTCCTGGAGACGCTTTCGCTGTACGAGAGGCAATCCGTTGCTGAGGGTCCCGAGTCGGGCGCGGACTCTGTGGAGGGATTGGCGGTAGGGCTGAGCATTGGCACCGAACGCCGCCTTCGCTACGACTGGCGGGCTACCGTGGGTACAGCTACCGAACTGTCGCGACACTTGGCAGTCCTGCTCTCCCTGCTCGGCGAGCGGCGCTGTCTGGAGTGTGGCGCCATGATGAAACGGCAGCCCTTTGCCAAGCAGGATGGGCCAGGCATGGCAGCCACTCAGCAGTGGCAGTGCCCCACGTGCGGCGACCAGGCGCCGGTGGCCCGGCCTCGGCACTTTTCGTCGCGCACCTATGCGGCAGCCTGCCTGACCTGCCACGGCGTTGGCTCACTGCAGGCGCCCCGCCCAGAGAAGCTCATTGCCCATCCGGCGCGACCCCTCTGTGGCGGTGCAATGCATTCCCCAGGCTTCTTTCCCAAAGGGTACCTGTGCAAACCCGGCAACCACGGCCATGACATGACCCTCGCCCTTGGCGAACGGCACGGTTTCGACCCGCACACCACGCCGTGGCAGGAGATGTCGAGAGAGGCGCAGCGGGCCTTTCTTTTTGGAGAATCCGAACCCCTCACAGTCACCTTCCACAGCCAAGATCGAGCCTTCACCAAAGAGGTACGATACCCGGGCTTCTACGGCTGGATCCGCGACTGGGATGTGGGCGGCCTGTACACCGAAAACGAGCCTTGTCCAGACTGTCACGGAAAGCGCCTGCGCCCTGAGTACCTGGCGGTGAGCTTGGTCGGTTTCGACGCCAACGACCTTTCTCAGATGCCCCTGAAAGAGCTGCGCGCGGTTCTTGAGGGCCTGGCAGCATCTTGCCCCGAAGATTGCCGAAACGGCAACTATACCCTCGCTGACCCCAGCCTGAACACGTCTCGCCAGCGTTTGCGCTTCCTGGTTCAGGTTGGCCTCGGCTACCTTCACCTCGACAGGCTCTCAGCCTCACTCTCGGCCGGCGAGGCGCAGCGGGTGAGGCTGGCGAGCCTGCTGGGAAGCACCCTAACCTCGCTGACTGTGCTCCTCGACGAGCCCTCACGGGGCCTCCACCCCTGTGAGCTGGAGTCACTGCTCGCTGCTCTGTTGCAGCTGCGCGATGAGGGCAACACGGTGATTGTCGTTGAGCACGATCCGTTGCTGATCGGGGCTGCAGACAAACTGATTGACATGGGCCCAGGGGCGGGATCCGCGGGAGGTGCGATAGTTGCGCAGGGTACTCCGCAACATGTTGCCAGTTGTGACACGACAACTGGGCAGTGGCTGCGCGGTGAAAAGAGGTTCTCTATACCCAGCGCCCGCCGGGCGCCAGGCGAGTGGATGACAATCGCCGGAGCGCGCCAGAACAACCTGCGAGGCGACACGGTCCGGATACCTCTAGCGACACTGATAGGCGTATGCGGCGTCTCCGGCTCAGGAAAGAGCACTCTGGTGATCGACACCCTGGGAAGGGCGCTGGCACCAAGGAGACTGACCACGTCCGTTGCCTATGAGCCGATAGAGCCTGGGGCGCACGATTCCATCAGCGGAGCACCGCGACGCACCATTGTGGTTGACCAGGCTCTTGCCGGGGTGACAACCCCTGCGGACTGTCTGGGGCTGATGCAGCCGCTGATCCAGCTCTACGCCCAGAGTGAGGATGCCATCGCACTGGGGCTGACCAAGGAGCATTTTGCCCGGCGATGTTCGGCTTGCCGCGGTCGCGGCATCATCAGCATGGACATGGGCTTTCTGCCAACCGTCCACACCGACTGCGAGCTGTGCCAGGGAACGGGCTTCCTGCCAGAAGCGTGGAGTGCCAGGATCGGGGATCTGACGCTGCCAGACCTGCTCAACCTGTCAATCGACCAGGCCTTCCACAGACTTGAGAACCACGGACGGCTGGCGCGTGCGCTTTCCTGTGCCAAGAAGGTTGGGCTGGGCTATCTCATCCTCCGACAGCCGCGCCACTCCCTCTCCGGCGGCGAGGCGCAGCGCCTGAAGATTGCCAGGGAGCTGAGTCGCAGCAGCCGCAGCCCCAGTCTCTATCTCCTGGACGAGCCCACAGTCGGGCAGCATCTCGAGGATGTCCAGCGCCTGACAACAGTATTGCATTCGCTTGTGGAACGTGGCCACACCGTGCTGGTGATTGAGCACCACCCCCACCTGCTGGCAGCTTGCGACTGGCTGGTGGAGCTGGGCCCCGGCGGAGGGCCAGACGGCGGGCGCATCATTGCCGAGGGCACTCCCGAGACCGTCGCGGCAGGAACGTCTCCGACCGCACCGTACCTGCGCCGCGCGCTGGAGGGGAAGCTGTGACCTCGGCCGCTGGCACGTGGGCAGCACTCCTCCTGGCAGACCCTTCGCCGTGCCTGCGCTGGCTCGTGCTCACCCAGCTGCTGCAACGCCCCGCCGGCGATTCCGAAGTCCGCGAGTTGGCTAGATTGCGGCATCGCGATGCCCGTGTGGCGGAACTGGTCCAGCTGCAGCACGCGGATGGGACATGGCAAGGGGTAGACGTTCGCGGGGCAGGACAGCACGGACCAGTCGTCGCCACGGCCTATGCACTGATGCAGCTTGCCTACCGGGGCCTTTCTCTCCAGCATCCCGCAGTGTCAAAGG
>Ga0180437_10001450_pt1 | contig 40629 bp, 50 predicted proteins | sample SS_ome_4_FD_132410 | JGI IMG/M metagenome (GOLD analysis project Ga0180437, IMG submission 132410) | Hypersaline lake sediment archaeal communities from the Salton Sea, California, USA - SS_3_D_1 metaG | ecosystem: Environmental > Aquatic > Non-marine Saline and Alkaline > Hypersaline >...
AGATGTTGGCAACGACAGCTCACAGGCAGGAAGAAACAACATGGTCACAGACTGCATGTTCCAAGGAGACGTTGACGGAACCCAATACATCAATGGTATCGGAGTGGAAGGACAGGAAACAGCCACCATAATGAATAATCGGTTCATGTATCATGGAACAGCTATCGGACTCGCAGGAGGAGGCGAACGATACGCAAACAAGAACATTATTGAAAACAACAAGATATTCAGCTGCAAATACGGAATCAAACTTGGAAACGCCTCAACAGTTGAAAACCTGATTCAAGACAATACAGTAATTCCTAAAGGAACCTACGGATGGGCTATCACCTACGGAATCGATGCTTCAGCTGGAAGTGGAAACGCATTCATCAAAAACACTGTAGCACACAACACTGAATCAACAGCCTACAATTACGGCAGCAACAATCTCTGGGTAGAAAACTATCACGGTACAGGTGGAGGAACAAAAGCCAACCCCGACGCATAGGTGAAAACTATTGCCAGAAAAAAAATTACCCTCCAAAACCGAGTCAAAACCTAAAGTACAGGAAAAATCGGAGTCAACACTTCAATGCGTTCCTTGCGGTAACACGTGGAAACAGTCAGCAGGTAAAATATGCGATGTATGCGGTAAAGCAGGAACCCCAGTAACCTCCTAAAAAAGAGCATCAACCAACCAAACTTCTCAACCCCTTTTTTAAACTATACAAAACTTTCAAGAGGTAAACAAGAGATGGCTACAACATTTCTAGTAAAAAAGTTTTCAACAATAGCAACCCTGCAAACATGGCTTACAGCTAACCCCAACATTACCCTAGACGGAATAGTTCAACATAAAGGAATAGTTCTGGTGTACCACTAATGGTTGCAACAGTAACAGTACATGAATGGAATGGTGCAACACCTGACAGCACCCAAATCTCAGCTGCCCGACTATGCACTAAAGACATGTATAATCCTGGCACAACCTACCCCTGCGTTATACCTGCTGCAGGAACCTACTACAGCTACTGGAAACATATCTGCCTCAACCTTGCAGGATCCTTCACACAAATCAATAATGTAAGAATCTACACGGATGGTTCTTTAGGATGGACTTTAGGAACTGGAGGACAAGTAATCATAGGTCAACGTGACGACCCTGAAGGTGACGGAGGACACGGATGCCCAGTAGGATCCTACGAGATAGCAACAGGAACACAAGGCACAACAGGCTACCAGCTTAAAGACGGCACAAACGGACACGACTACTATAAATCTGAAGCCGCAGCCGTGGCAAGCCTATTCAGCTTCACATCAGGATCCCCATGCACAATAGATTCAGCAAACCACACTTCAGCAGAAGACACGAAAGCAGCAGTTATTCAAGGCGAAATAAAAACGGATGCAACACAAGGAACAATGGCAGCAGAAACAGTAACGCTGGTCTACGACGAGATCTAAACCTGAAAAATCCTCAATACAATGAGGCATAATTTTTTGTTGGAACATAGTATTCCTTGCAGAGTATTCTTCTGGATAGCAACATATGATGATGGACAGGCTATACCACAATTTCATCCAGATACTCTTAAAGAAACTTTATGGGAAGATCTGGATCATAATCGTATAGTCAAATTTATTCTGTTACCTTTCTCAATTAGTTTTGCTGAAGAACTTTTAAAGAAAGGAATCCCAGTTTACCCTAAACTTTTACCACGCTACGAACTTCAACTACAAAAAGATCAGAGACTAATCTATTTTGCTAGACCCCACCAGCAATTAAGAATATTCTATAGATGTAGATGTGGCTGGGAATGGCAATGGGGAGAAATCCATCAAGACCTAGCTAATAATGATCCTAAACCCTACGTTTCACCAATATGTCCAAAATGTAAAGCTTTCCAAATCTATGTCTGTCCAGACTGTCATGATAGTTTAAGTAAACGTCACTACTGCAAGGAATGTAATACTACTCTTGAGGGAGATGTTGAAAAACTAGAATGCCCCAAATGTGAAAAGTGGAGTCCAGAACTTAGAGAAATTGAATATTTCTGCATACGCTGTAACAAGAAAATTTACAATAAATCTTCTGATATTCCCACACAGGTTCTTCGAGATCTCAATACTAAATACATGTACATGCTCGGTTCTCAGCAGACAATTAACGGTAAAAATATTAAAAATATTCTATTCATCGACGAGAACGGTTCCGTAATTGTCTCAGACGATTTCAATAAAGTGTACGGTTCAGAGAGGAATTCTTAGATGGGTTGGCTTACAGGCTGGAGTAACGCTGCTAAACATACAATCAAGCCAGCTACAGGTGCAGGAGCAGAGTATCAATGTAGAGTCAGAGTAAACCGTGATAAACTGTTAGATTCATGCACCAAGATTGGACGATATGAAGGAACTAATCCTGTAATCGCTGAAGATCCCTACTTAGTTTTATGTATTCATGCTAATGGTCCAAATACTTCACAAAATTTTTATGATGATGCTTGTGGAAAAGCTATTACTGCTCATGGAAATGCACAAGTAAGTACGTCAATAAAAAAGTTTGGAACTGGAAGTCTAAAACTTGATGGAGATGGAGATTATCTTTCAACGCCAGATCATGATGATTGGGCTTTAGGTAATACTTTCACTATTGATTTATGGATTTATCTTAATTCTCTACCTTCAGATGAAACTTATTGTTTTATGACTCAATATGAGAATAATAATAATAGATGGATGTTTTATCTTAACGATGCTTCTGGTACAAAAACTATAGGACTTTATCAGAAGCAAGGTGGAGGCGTAACTATTAATTGGAGTGTTTCTCCAGCAGAAACTATAGGAACTGGAGAATGGATACATTTTGAATTAGTTGTCAATAGTCTTGATGCTTATATTTTTCAAAATGGAAGTTTATGTGGTTCAACAACTCTCAGTTATGGTATTACTAATTTTGCTGGAGCATTGCTTAGAATCGGTGTTGATTGGTATAATAGCGCTGGTGTAGCCTATTTTGATGGGTATATGGATGAAATAACTATACGGAAAGGTGAAGCTAGACATACGAGTGAATTTACACCACCAGCAGGACCTTATGGTCCACGTTATATTCGTGAACCTGGCAACATCCTCTATGAATCATTTGATACTGGGAAAGAGTATAAACTATTAATTACAGGGTTTGGTGTTTATGGTGGAAATGAAAGTTTTTACTACTATTACAGTTCTGATGGAAAATCTTGGATTTGTGCAGAGAATAATCCTGTAGTACGTGGTGTAGCCAGTGGCAATAGTTATGAAGATCCATATGTTCTAAAGAATGGTTCAACTTACTACTGTTTCTTTGAGGGTGGCGATGATAGGGATATTATTAAACGGTTAGACTCTAGTGACTTCGTTACTTGGAGTAATGAAGCAACCGTACTGAATAAGGGTGCTGGAGGGCAATGGGATGATTATCTAGTAGGATCCCCAGTAGTCTGGATTGAAAGTGAAGTTTGGTATATGCTTTATGAAGGTATGTCTGATGCCACTCATGGTGATGTGGGTTTAGCAACATCAAACGATGGATCCTCATGGACTAGAGATACAAGTAGAGCTGGAGTTAATACTGGCAAGGTTTTTGATCGTGGATCCGCTGGCATGTGGGATGACCAGATAGTTGCTAATGATGACCTTTATAAAGACGGTTCAAACTATTACATGATATATCACGGTTATGACGGTTCAACTCATGCTGGAATAGGTATTGCAGTTTCCACCAATCTTACAAGTTGGACACGGCTTAACAGTGGTAATCGAATAGTTTTTGACGGCGAACCCACAACAACTTCAACCGCTAACCGTGTCCAAACTGCAATGATTTTTTCCAACAATCCTCGTAATTGGATTTACTGCTCCGACACTAATCCACCTAATATTGGTTACACTCAAGGAATCTATTTCGGCTATCTTGAAGAAAATGAAATCGTAGCTTTAAATGGAATATGTAAAACTGATTTCGGTGACATACGCTTTACAGATAATGATATGGAAACACTGCTTAAACAGTGGCCTGAACATAAAACTGATAGTGTCTACTGTGATTTCTGGTTTAAACCTACTGACAGCCTAGAAGAGTCGGATATTGATGTTTACCTTTATTATGGTAATGCTGAAGCTACAATGGAGAGTGATGGACCAAACACCTTCATTGAATTCATACCTTGCTCAGGAACAATAACCGACGATTTTACTTTACGTGATCAAGGTGGAACTCCTGACGCAACCAAAGAATATACTAGCGGAGAACTCCACATCAAAACTAATGCTGCGTGGGATTGGGGGCGTGTAACTAAAAACATTACTACAACAAATAGAGCTATTGATTGTAGATTTAAAGTTCATGGTTCAGCTAATCAACCTATGACGGTTGGTGTCGAAGATGAGGCTAACTGGGAGAAATGGTATTGGGCAGTCTATTGCGATCAGATAGGAACTAATCTTAAACTTGGCACTAGAATTTCTAGCTGGAACGCTAACAGGGTAGCATCAACAGAAACTTTTAGCACAGCAACATATTACCGCATTTCATGTCAAGACGAAGGGACAAGTGTTAAAATTGTTTGGATGAATGATGATGGTAATATTATAAGTAAACTGACGGAGACAACACGTGACGCTGGAAATTTTGACCTAGCTTTCGGTGCAGGAACAACAAATGACGAATCTTACTGGGATGATATACGAGTTCGCAAGTATGTGGATCCTGAACCCCGACATGCAGACTGGACATTTATCGGAGCCCAAACATTCACTCTCGACACTCTACTGAGTTATAAGAATATTCCAGAAACAGTAGATCTTGAAATGCTCATTAAAAAATTGAACATTCCAGAAACAGCAGATTTAACAGCTCTAATACAGAAACAGGATATTCCAGAAACAATAGACCTAACCGCTCTAGTAAAGAAAAAGGATATTCCAAAAACATTAAATCTTGACATGTACGCTTGGAGAAGAAACATTTCAAAAATTATACTTCTAGAAATGATTCTGGGTGAGCCTGGAACCCAAATCTTCAGGCTATCTGCATTACTCAAGAAACTGAATATTCCAATTGCTTTTGATCTTGATGTACGGCTTCAGGAAGCATTAAAACAGCAAACATTCGATCTTGAAATGGTTCTTAAAGCAGTTAAATCTTTGACTGTAGCATTATCAACTATCCTAGAGAAAAAGAATATTCAGAAACTATTAGATCTTGAAATATTTCTTAAAAAGTCTGAGACAGAATCATTTGAGCTTCAAACCCTCATTCAAAAACTCAACATCATTAAACAAGTAACATTGGATATGATTCTTATACCTGAACCAGCAGCTGGAGTTCGACCTTTCGATCTTGAAATGATCTTGGTAACCCGACATTTAGCAACCGCAACACTTGACATGATCTTAAAGTGGAGAAAAACAAAATCAATCTACATGTCAATGCATCTATGGAAAAAAGATATTCCTGAAACAGTAGAGTTAGACGCAATAATTAAAATGATAGAAACAGTCGCAGCAGACTTAGACATAATAATTAAGAAGATTGGATCCGAATCAGTAGAGTTAGACACCCTAATCCAGCTGAAAAATATTATAGTCACATTCACCTTAGATACATATCTCAAATATGTAGGAACAGAAATTTTAGATCTCGACATGATATTGAAAATAGTTAAAACAGTCACAATAAACCTCTCCATGATCTTGCTGAATAAAGATAATTCCACTTCAGCAACTCTAGAAATGATTCTGATACCCTACGTTACACTTGGAGGAACCCTTAGAATATCCGCTAACAAATCGAAACTTCTGATAAGAAGTAACCAATCTAAACTGCGAATTTCACCTAACAAGTCCACACTCACAATCACCAATAAAGGAGACTAATAAGTTATGGTTAAATTCACTCAAGGCGACACGGTACAGCTGGATGCTTGCTGGCTAGACAGAAACAATTCAGCAGTCACACCAAGCAGCCAATCATTAACAATAACGGATCCTGAAGGCGACTTAGTAGGATCCGCAATCACTAACCCCTCACTCTGTGGTGGAGGATGCGGCTTAGACAATTGCACAGCCAACGTGAATCATTACTTCTACGACCTTGACCTAGCCAACACATGTGAACTAGGAGTGTACACGGTTAAATGGGTAGCAACAATCACTGGCAAAGAGAAAATATTGGATGACACTTTCGAAGTTGAAAAATACAGTTTGAGGCCAACATAAATGTCAACGACAGGAACCTACTACTGTTCAGTAGATGATGTGAAAAACCAGCTGAAAAGTGTAGGTATAGACGAGATCACTACGGATCCAGAAATCAAAGACATAATCGGAGATATGAGCGACCAGATAGAGAAAGAGACTAGACGTAAATTCTATCGAGTAGTCACAGAAGAAAGATATGATGGATCAGGACAGGATAAACTTGTACTCGACAATTATCCAGTAATTGAGGGAGAAGCTATACGGATCCGCATCTACACTATAGATCACATCTTAGCTAGAGATATTCAAAGTTCAGACAGCGATTTTACAAGCAAAGTTGCTATCAACTATAAATGTGGATTCATAACTTTAATCGGTGTAACCACAATAGCAACAATTAGTAGTGCTAAATATTGGCCTCAACCACCCTACACACTTTCACCCTACACTAGCACATACTATGATTACATAAACCATTTCGGAGTAGGAACATCAAACATCATCATCAATTATGTGTACGGCTACACTGATACACCCAGCTCTATACGTCGGGCATGTATCAAACTTTCAGCAGCAGAAATCCTAGAAAAGAAGGGACCAGCAGACACGCAGGGAGTCACAACAGAAAGTATTGCTGGAATGACTTCATCCTTCAACCCTGCACCCTTTAGCTACCATATAGACTCATGGCGTAAAGCTGCGATGCGTGACATCCAAAACTATAGTAAAAGAGGAATGCTAACAGTATGACCTTCATCAACCCCGATGTTGTAGATTTAACCTACCAGAAACTTACAGGCAACACAGATCTAAACAATGAATTCACCATAATGAAAAATATCAATCATAAAGTCCTACCTAAAACTGCGATAACAGGACGAACACTCAAAAATAAGTTGATACTCATAAACAAGTTTGGAGGAGGAGCCTACCAGAAAAATACTGGAAACAACTCAGCCCAACTCTCACAACAGGTAAGAATAGAAATCTACGTGAAAACATATGAACACCTAGCTGACAGTCAAGACGAAACTAAAGATGCACAAGCAGCCATCAGAGAAATAATGTTCAAAGCAAACTTTGACGGTACAGGAATAGCAGACTGGCATGAACTAACCAACCGCAACCCCTCCCAACCCATGAAGACACGAGCAGCCCACTACCTTGTTTATGAGTTCCTAACAGTGATGGGAAACAGCTAAGAGGTGAAAAAAATTTGACTTTCAGCCTAACAGCGGGAGGAGCCCCACCAGACCGAGAGAGTGAAGAAGCCTTACTAGCAGACTTAACAAAACTGTTCAAAACACACCATAAGAAAGCTCAGATCTCACTCGTAAAATGGAATGGCTCAAACACTGGAGAAAAACTGTTACTAGAAATATAAAATAAAGGAGAGAAAAGAAATGCCAACAGTAGGAGCAGCATTAAAAGAGTTCATAGCTCGAAAAGCAGTCTTAAGCGTTAACGGAGTAATTATGGCAGCTGGAAAAAACTGGCAACCCATATACGGCTATAATATTACGAAAGAACCTGTATGCGGATCCCACATTCAAAGATACGCCCACGCAGAATTTGATGGACAAATAACATGTGAGTGTCTACTTGTCTCAGACGATAATTGGACAGCCCTATCAAAAAATCTAGACCAAACATATACCCTCGTAAACACAGATACCGACACGCAGGAAAGCCCAGCAAGCACCGCTGAAACATGTACCATCAAAATTTTCAAGCGAGAACGTATAGGCCCAGCTAATGCTACAGGATTCATCCGATGCAGAATACAGGCAGAAATCACAGCTGTACCAACATGAGTCTACAAACTGAGATAGGAATAGATGGCATAGACGAAAACATAGCATATTTCGAGTCTATAGGCGTACACTTACAAGACCATGTTAGCGAGAAGCTTCGAGCAGTATCAGAGGAAATAGTAGCTTACGCTCAACTGATTGCACCGAAAAAAACTGGAGAATACGCAGCGGGTATTCATTACAGACAGGAAGGACCCTTACGATTCATCATCGTAGCTGGAGACAGGAAAGCAGCCATAATCGAGTTCGGAACACGCCCACATTTCATCATACCAAGAAATAAACGAGCATTAAAATTTGAGGTAGACGGAGAAGAGGTATTTGCTAAGTGGGTTCATCATCCTGGTACTTTACCTCAACTAATTATTCACAGAGCGAAGAAAGAAAATTTGGATAAAATTGTTGCAGCAATAAATGAGGGAGTCCAAGAAGCAATAGCACAAGCAGGAGGGAGGTGAATCTCTAGATGAAATCAGATGAGAAATGTAAAGAACTACAAGTCATGGAAGAGGAAGAAACTGAAGAAGATTTAATGCTCAATAAACTGTTAAGTTTCTCCAACGAGAAAATACAGTTCAGAATAAAAAGTCAAGCTAACCCAAACAACTATGCAATAGTCAGAACAAGAAAACTGAAACAGAACGAAATCAGCGAATACCGACATAAACTACACCAGATAGATAAAAGATTAACAGAGGCAGAATCAACTGATCAAATTCCTTTAACACCCTCTCAAAGTGATCAGGTAGATACACTCATAGAAGAATTTGTGAAAAAAGCCGTCATAATCTCTGAGAAAAACAGGAAAAAACTTGACGAAATACTAGCGGATCCAAACATTAGAGTAAAACTTTTTGAAGGAATAATGGGTGTCAGCACCCCAGACAATGCAGATCTAGAGGCTCTCCAAAAATTTCGTAACAACCAATAAAGGGTATCGGCTAGGCGAAATCTGTTTTGAAATGCTCCATAAAATGCCTAACGAGTTAGATTGTTCAGTTCTAGAGTTAGCATTCGCTTACAAATGGGCAGACGAGAGAGCACAAAGATTGAAACCATTCACAGAAGGAAATGAATAGTAATGGCAGAAGTTCCTGAAGAAATTGTAGTAGCTTTAGATGTGGATGATAAAGCATCCCAAAAAATACGTTCATTCGGAGGCCACCTAACTGTGTTAGGTGCAAACATATCCTATGTAGCTAAAGCCTTCGGAGTACAAAACCAAGCTGTAGATGCGGTTGTAGGAACCCTAGTAACTCTAGGCCACATAACTAGAGCGGCAGCTTCAGCAAAATATATTTTAATTGTTGCCACAAACATTTTGAATGCTGTTGAAGCTCAAGGAGCCACAGCGGCAGCCGCCAATGCAGCAGTTAAAAGTGCACAGATACCTGTCAACGCTTCTCTGACAGCTTCCAATTATAGTTTAGCCGCTTCCTTCGCAGCAGTAAACGCAGCTATGGGTCCAGTCGGATGGTTAGCTTTAGGAGCAAGTGTGGTGGGTGGAGCTTTAGCAGGAGCATATATGGGAGGAGCATTCGGAGGATCTCGAGGACAAACAACAAGCAGGATCGGGGAAGGAATCAACATCAGTATTGGTAGAGCAGATTTTCGTACAATAGCTGATGCTGAGAAAGAAGTCAAAAACATGGCTACAATGGTGAACAGCGAGTTTAGGAGGTACAAGCACTAGATGGGTACAGCATACTTTTACCTCTACGATAATGCTCAAGGATATTCAACACTTGTTTGGCAGCATCTTGAGACAGGAGCAGAACAGACCAATACTACACCTCCACCTTCACAGATGGAGGAATCATGTGAACGTGAACTAGCTGATCTACCTATACCTGGTAAGAATCGTGATATTGGTCAAGATATGGGTACACACTCTGACGAGTTTACAATCACTGGATTATGCACTTGGACTGATAAGGAATATTTGAAGACAAGATTTGAAGCTCCACAATTCACTGTATCTAAACCTGCAGGAAGATTTCAGCTAGTACTTGTCGGCAGTGATAGTATGACCTATTTTAACAGAACTTGTTTAGCCATGAAAAATTATAGGTTCCGTTTTGTCGGTGGCTTACTAAAATTTCATCGTTACTGGATCACCTTCAAATGCTATTACGGACAGAGTTAAAAAATGGCTTTAAAATATGTACCAACACAGACCTTAACGATAGGTGATACTTCAGGTCTAGAAGATGTATGTGCAGTTGCTACTGTTGAACAGGCAATTACGAATAAGATTCCAGGCTTCAAATTTGTTTTAGCTAATACTGATGGACGGTATAATGATGAGTGGGATTGGGGAGACATCGTATCATATTCAATATTGGAAACTCAGGTTTTACAGGGATTCATAGACACCGTGACACCTAATGTTGTGAAAAATAAATATTTAATAGATATTCACGGTCGTGGAACTGCTGGGAAACTGGATGATATTATAGACAGCATATACCAGATTACAACTCCACGAGCAATAGTTGAACTGATTTTTGACCGCTACAATAATGTTAGAAAACTTAGTGAGGATCCAGAAATAACTATAGCTGAAAATCAAACTCCAGAAGATATTCAAGCTCGATGGGTATTTAAACGGTTAAGCTTCTGGGAAGCATTAACTTATGTTTGTAACTGGCTTAGTGCACCTGAAGATTGGGGAGGCATGGACTACCCCTACGATATGTGGGTAAATATTGAAAATAAATATTTCCTAGTTAAATGTGGATACTACCCTACGGATCCAGATACTATGATCAATATTAATTATGGCACAGAATATTTAGAGTGGAAACGTCCAAAGTCAGGTTTAGATATTGTGAATGATGTTTGGGCTTGGGGAGGTGAAGGTGGGGGACGGATCCCGCTTGAAATGCAACCTAACTACTGCGATTCAGGCTTGTTGGATCCGTGGACGGAGGATAATGCTGAAGACTTCAAAGCTGGACCTGAAGTAGAAGGTGGACCTAATAATAGTGGAGACTATTCAATTATCGGAGACTTTAGTGTATGGTGGAAAACTACTACTACACCAAAAAAACAATCCTACATCTACATGAATTTCCCTTTTCCAGATGATGAATCCAAATGGCCTAGTCAGGATCCAGCTGGAGGCATGAACACATTTAATGAAACTCGTATGCATGAAACTATGGGAGAAATTTCACGATTAGAATATTTTTTGAGAGTTGATAAAGAAAATAAGGAAGCATATGCTACCTGTGATCATTACATTGAAGTTGTGGAAGGAAGCTCCCCCCCAACAATTATACGATCCACCTATGATGTGAATAATTGTCTCGACTATAAACTAGCTCCTAATGGTTGGAATTTTTTCAGCTGGGAATTTGGACCTTCAGCTTCAAACTATACTTGGGTTACGGAGCCTGTCACTAACGAGTTCGGCTGGCATAATATTTCTGAGATCAGGTTTGTCATGTATGATTGGTCTATCCTTGATTCAGTTGTGCCCCAAGTATTGGGTGGAATAAATGTATATCTTGACGGTTTATCCTTCGTTAAACCGTTAGTAGTCAACATTAAAGATGAATCAGATAAGAAACGGAAATCTAAATTCTACACTAACTTCAACATTTCAGAATATTTAAACTTGAAAGCTTGGGCTACCGCAATTCTGGAAAGAACACAGCATCCACAATTTTATTACGACTTTGAAAATCTTGGCAGGGTAGATATTCCTGTCGGTTACATGTTCAAGCTTGGAGGAGTCAACCTAGTCATGCGAGAAATTATTTACAATAATTCTAAGACTGAAGGATTCACAGTTAAAGGGTTAGGATACCGAGCAACATGAGTAAAAAATTTCGTAATATTACTCCTAGAACTGAAGGCGATCTATTACGTGAAGCATTCAGTCGAATCGAGGAATTAGAAAAAATAATTCACTCTCGAGGAGTAAATGTTGGAATAAAACCTTCACCTGGAGGAATAGATGAGGTTGAAGCCGCAACAGCAGTCAATATTGAGGAGACAGCAGTTAACCAGGAAACTACAGCAACAAATCAGGCAACCACAGCCGAAAACCTTGAGACAACAGCCACTAATCAGTCCACTACAGCTGTTAATCAATCAGCCCAGCCCCCCATTCAGTCAACCACACCCACCATTCAATCAACAACCGCTACAAATCAAAGTACAACAGCCGTAAATCAGTCAGCAGAGGCTACAGTAGGATATGGAGGATCCACAACAACATTCAATGCTACAACAACTGAAAACTATGGAGGAGCTCCAATATCCCAGAAAAAAGAGAAAATAGGAGTTAATGTATCATCAGTTAGCGATTATGCTTATTCTATGCCTGGGGGATCATCTCTCATGGTTGTTGAAGCATCTTTCTTTGATAGTGCTATACAAGTAGGATATTTTAGTGTAGGATGTGAAACAGATGGAGAACCACATGCAACACAAATTTGGGGACAGATAGGACCAAGTTTTAGTAACGATTTCATATCTGTTCGGCATGTATTACCTGGTAATCATGGAGGCCATAAAATTATTGCTACTTTTAGCAGTGGAAATTTAGATCAGATACGGTTAAGAATTTGGACTCTTGGATGGCATACACATACACATAATGCACACTATCATGGCATGTCTCAGCATACACATACTGGAGGTAGCCATAATCACCTACAGAACAGTCATACACATACTCAGAACAGTCATACACATACTCAAAGCTCTCATACCCATACCCAAGTAGCTCACACTCATACGCAGAACAGCCACAATCATACTCAAGACAGTCATAATCACAGCCAAAACTCTCACAACCATCTTCAAGACAGCCACAACCACGATCAGGATCCACATAACCATCTACAAGAAGAACACACTCACGAAACAGGATAAACCCTAATTTTTTAATGTTTTCAACTTCTAGCGGAAGCTCTCAACATCAATCTTTACCTAGCAATCTTTCGATAATTTCTACAACGATGACAGATAGATTGCTCTAACATACTCCTCTTCTTTAAAGAAAATTTGAAGAGTCGTCTTGAACTTGAATATTTTTCATTATCCCATATTTCATGGAATGATTGTTTAATTAAATCTCCGTAATAATTTTTTTCATCCATAACCCAGCAGCAAGGGAAAATTTTTCCATTCGGGGTTACACATACCTGCTGGAAAAGGTGTGGACAAGAATCATCATGTAAAGGTAATTCATATTTACCAAGATAATAATCGTATATATACTTCTTATCTTTCGGCAACCATACCATCTTCCTCTGCTCAACATCATCATCAAATATTGTATCAGGCAGATCATCGCTTAAACCCATTTTAACCGCAATGAATTTAATGTCAAACATCGAAGCCATATTCTTAGCCTTCAACAATTCATGTTCATTATATTTGTTAACAATAAATTTCCAAGTTAATATCGGATCTGTCGCATTCAACCTTCTCTTAATATTAATCAATCTCTTAATATTAGAAATCACCAGATTGAAATCACCATTTCTCCTATAAACTGAGTAAGTGTTTTGTGAAGCTCCATCAAGTGATATGATCAAATGATCTAATCCTGAATTTATGAGAGAACTGAAGAAGGCATCAGATTTTTTTACATTAAAATTTGTGTGAATCGTCACTAATATATTTCTAGATTTGAGATGTTCAATCAACTTAATAATGTCAGGGTTTAGTAAAGGTTCACCCCAATTAAATAAATCTACAGTTCTGATGTTCGACAGTTTATTCAATACTATGTTTAAAGTCTTTTCATCCATAAATGATCGTGGATGCTTAAGCTTGCCATCACCTGAAGGACATAAAGAACAATCCAGATTACAGATATTACACGGATCAATGACCGCTGCTTCTGGTAGAGGAACCTTACTGAATAATATGTAATTCATCCAATTAATGAAATCATAAATTTTTTTTATACGTGTTTTCTTGATGTGAATTAAATATTTTCTCACCCAATCCTCTATAATGGGATCATCTATTTCCGTCATGGAAGCAAGATGTTCAAAACATTCCTTGAAGGGTTTAAGCGTATAATATTCTGAATCAGTCCCCTCCTTCTCTGTGACAGCTAAAGCCCAACCTAGCAACCTATAATATTCACTGGAAAAAACTTCAGGAAACTCTTGACGTAAATCAGAACGCATATAAAATATTTTTAAGAGCAGAAGCATTGGTTTACGAAGTATGTTCTCCATAAAAATCATTCATCTATGTCTGCCAGTTTAGCTCCTACATCTTCTCTTAAGGCTTGACGTAATATTTTGAATACTGGAGGATTCCCTATAATCTGCTCTACAAGTTTCCTAGCATCTGTCTCAGGTAATATTTGCATTCCAGAAACTATATTCAAATATTTCTCTGCTATACGGTACTGGCTTAAAGTATAGTTTCTATCTCGATAAAACTTGTCATACTGATTCGGATCCGTAACATGCCCCATCCAATATTCAACACACTCCAGATCAAGCCCATCACGTTTACCATCCAAATGAAGTAGTGTCCTAGCTGCATCCCTAAAATTGTGTAAACCGTAACCGTATCCTCCAAATTTGCGGCCGTCCAACTTCACATAATTCAATCGTGCCAGAAGCCTCAAATGTTTTCTGGATAAACTAGATTTATCATAAGGCCGCTTAAACTTCTGACTCACCAAAGCAGCTTCCCCCTCCTTTGGATAACCCCTAATCCTCTCAAAATATTCACGCCAAGCAGCCAACGCATCCCGACCAATAAACGTATAGAACACAGTCTTATTCCTGGACATTTTACGGCCAGCAAACTCACAGAGAAAAGGATCCTCCACACCTTTAAACTCAACATGACGACCCAACTCGTAACCATACTTTTTATTAAAAACTGTAAACCGTTCCTGATCCATCAACCCCAACCATAACGTGAGATAAAACGCTTTCAAACCAAGATCAGCAACCGAAACAACCCCCCGAACCACATCAACACTCATAAGATCAGGCACAGGAGCCAACCTAGCCTTAATCTTAAAATCATCATCAGGCAAAGGAACCCTATTCCGTTTAAAGAACGTCCGCACCTTACTATAACGCAGCTGCAAACTTTTATGAGTCCCCTTCTTCTGCAAAAGATACTCCTGCAACTTATCCAACAACTCAAACTCACGCTCCTCACGCTTAGCCCTCCTCTGAAACTCTAACAAAGCCGAAGGAGTCGAGGATTCAAACCCACACTCCTCAAGAAACCTGAGAAAATCCCCTAAAACCGACAGATTAGAAGCCCGACAACCCTCATCAAGATTAGACAACCACTTAACAACAGCAGGATCCGACTCTTTCATATCACAACCTCAAAACTATATCTGATATTACCCCCATAAACAAGACAAGATATAAAAAGGTGACATAAGTATCTGTTTTGTATCAACAAAAGGTTTGGTTGTGTCTGTTTTTGGTTAGTTTTTTGTGTCTCTCTGGCTTATAATTGTCTGACACATAATGGTTATATGTTTCTTTGTTAGTTTCTTGCATGTTTTGTTGATAGACAAATGGTATGGTTTAAAATTTGCTGGAAGAGGAGTATAGGTTAGGGATTTTTGATACTTTAACGTGGGTTGATAGGGTGGTAGAGACAGGGCTGGCTTTGGGTTGGGATCTTGTTAGGGTTAGGGAAGAGATTGATTTTGTGAGAGAAAAATTTTCTGATAGGGTTGCTATTTCTTTCCAGAGCGGCCTTTAGCTTCATATTGATCCATCATTTCTGATAGGGCTTTGGTGGTGAATCCTGTGAAGCTTGTTATTCCATATTTTATTCTGTATTCTTCCTTTTTTTTGAGCCATTTCTGGTAGAAATAATCGTATATTGGTTGGGGAACTGTTATCGTGGTCCATCCTCTTGGGGGCATTCTTTTTTTTTCCTCATTCTCGTAGTTTACTGTAATATTATTTAGGTTTTTTGATTTAATACTCTATTATGTAAATTACTGTTATTGTACAGTAATCTTTTTAAGTAAGATAATTATAAATACAGTAAATCATAGGTAATTCTATGCCACCTCAAGGATATACTGTAATAACGGTTCCTGATAAAATCAAAAATAAACTTAAGAAACTTGCTAAGACAGAAAATCTTTCAATCCAAAAATTTTTAGCGAAACTTTTTGAAAATGTGGAGGCTCAGAAATGAGTCAGACCACCATTAAATTATGTCGCAGCTGCGGAGAACCTTCTGAACCTTACCTATACTGCAAAACTTGTAGAAAAAAAATGTTCAAGGAGACTCCATAGTTGACTCTTCAAGAAAATGAGAAAACACTTCGAGAAAAAATTTTCAGAGAGGAAACTGGACAGAACCTTATCCGTATAGAACGCAGCGCAACATTAGCTATTAACTCAAACTTTGAGAAAGCAACTTTTGATCTGCAACTCACGATTCCACAGAATAGTCTCATCAGTAAAGAAGAATTAAACAATTTCATATGTACAATTGAAAACATTGTAGAAGAACATGTAAACAATTTTAAGAAAGTCACGCTCGGAAAAAACAAATCTCTGCCACCCAACGTAGCACCACAAACCGAAACGACACCACCCAGAACGGCCAAGCCTTCAACTGAACCCAGCATCCCCCTTGACGGTTGGAGGCAATGGTCTTCTGGAAACGGTGAAAGCCTACATGGAGACTTTTCTAATGAACTGTTCAATTATCTAATGAATAATAGTCATGATGAGAAAAGTCCATACAAACATTCTGACGGTTATACCTACTGGATCTATCCAGACTCAGACTATATTCAGAGAGCAAGGAGACCGTAGTAATGACAACTAAAACATGCTGTAACCGTTGCGATAAAGAAATCATAGACAATGATGCGCATGGACACTTCTACATTTATGGGAAGAACCATTCTGACCCAAAAATATTTGATCTCTGCGAAAATTGCAGTAAACAAGTAGCAAAATTCATTGTGAAGGGAGAATCCAAGTGACAGAGATTCTAAACTTTCACCCATGTTATAGATACCTTCTTCTCAACAGAAAGAAAAATACCACAATGAGATTAGGAAACAAGCAAGGAAAATATGCGCCCATCGGTTCACAATTAATTATAACCACTGGCTGGAATCTTTCTGATCTTTCTTTTGTTGGATACGGTGAAGTGACAGAAATCACAACGAAACAAATCGTCAACTTCACGGATAAAGAGCTCGAAGGTGAAAGTCCCGACATTCTAACAGTTCAAGCTATTACTTACGTTCTTTCACAAGTATATAGAAAAGTGGTTTACCCCGAAGATACGGCTACATTGATTCGCTGGAAGTGGCTTTTGACTCTTCAGGATCCTATCCAGCAAGCAAGGAGGCCAGAATGATGGCTCAAGAAACCAGCATACTATCACTCAAACAACATAGAGAATCTGGACAGATAGGATTACAGCAGAAACGTGTTCTAAGCTACCTGAACAAGTGTCCTCACGGATTATCAAACAACGACTTAAGCTATCACCTAGGAATCAAAATCAGTAGTATAACACCTAGAGTAAACGAGCTTAGACATCAAGGATTAGTTATAGGAGTAGGAACAAAAATTTGCAGATACACCAGACGGAAAGTTAAGGTTTGGAAGACAGTAGCAAACTCGACCATTCATGAAGTTGACAACTATTTCCATGAAGAGAGAAGGAATGAAGATGAGTGAGGGAGGGAGTGAGTGAGAAGATCAAGATCACAATACAAACTATCTAACATATCATTAATGAATCGAATAGCTGAACATATAAGAAAACATGGACAAGCCAGAGCAGGAGACATAGAGGAAGAAGTAGAGAATAATCCAACCTGGTATAAACAGAAAGAACTCTACAAAGATTACGGACACAAATTCATAGACATAGAATTAGACATTCAACAGAGAACATGGACCCTGACAGGAATTAAAGAGAATAGTATTGTACCGTTAACAACTCAAGATACTCTCTCAGTCACTCACTCACTCATCAAGAAAAGGAGTTAGTTCCTAATTGAAAAGGATTCTTCTAACATGACATTTAAAATTTCCAATAAACTCATTTTACCTGAGAACGCAGCCGTCTGGACATTCGCGGTCTTAGCGATTAAAGGAGCAGGAAAAACTTATGATTCATGTGTTCTAGCTGAAGAAATGGTCAAGTGCGGAATTCCGATCATAGCTCTAGATGGTCTCGGCATCTGGTGGGGTTTAAGGGTAGGTGTGAATAAAAACGGCAAACCTGTCCAGTCAAAACCAGGTTTACCTGTTGTAGTATTTGGTGGTCAACATAAAGATCTCTCAATTCCAATAAGACAAGATCGCAATCGACCAATCATTGATGAAGAAAAATTAAAACTTATGGTAAAATCTATTCTTGAAGCTCGAATGAGTGCTGTACTTGATACAAGCGAATTTTCAAAAGGAATGCAACGACGAATAGTAGCAATATTCGTAAATGAACTCTATCATCTTAATGCAGAATATGGTGTTCGCCACATCTTCATTGAAGAAGCAGATCTTTGGTGTCCACAAAAAATTATGGGACCTGAACTTGCAGCTTCAGCAGGAGCAATTGATGATCTTGTGCGACGTGGAGGCAACTTCAATTTAGGATGTACCCTGATAACACAGAGAAGTGCAGTACTGAATAAGGATGTCCTGACACAGGCAAATTGTCTAGTCGTTCTAAGGATTCTGCATAAACTTGACAAGAAAGCCGTTGAGACTTGGGTTGAATCGATGGCTCGTCCAGATGATCCAAGAATTAAAAAATGGTATGATTCTCTTCGAGATCTTAAAGATGGGGAAGCATGGGTTTGGCATCCACAGAAACCTGTTATCTTTCAACGTTTACAATTTCGAAAACGTGAAACTCTTCATGCTACTAGAGAATACTTCAATCAGCCACAAACGAAAAAACTGAAGATGATGGATGTCACAGACTTTATTGAGAAATTCAAAAATATATTCGAGCCAAAACCGAAAGAAACTAAAACTCTGTCTGAACCAAAAAAAATTATCAAGCCAGCTATAACAGTAATATCTTCAACTACGAAACCGCAGACAACTAACACAGAATTTTTACAATCTACTGATCTAAATCAAGAAGAAATTAAAGTTCAACAAACTCTACCAAAAATAGTTCTTGAGAAATTAGTTCCTACAATCCAAATTCCAACAGAACCCTCAACTCCACTTGGAAAAATACTTGTAATATTAACAAATCATGAAGGACGCCAAGACCGATGGACAGGAAGCAAAATCAAAGCACTTATCCGTAGACATGAATGGCCTGACAGTGAAGCAGACGAAGCTATAAATCAACTGATTCGCTGGGAAATTCTCTATCGACAATCAAACAACTATCTCAGATTCTACAGAGAACGTGTCCAAGTAACAGAGAAACAGTGCATTGTGGAGGCTCAATAATGGCTAGCATAAACTATGTGAAATTTGAGGTTGAATGTCTCAACTGTGAAAGAAAAATTCCCTACATACCAAGCAGACGACAACTATGTCCAACATGTAAGATGAAGCAGGAAGCAGAAGCACGACTACTCATAAAACAATTGAGGATGAAATGATGATTAAGGAATGTCTTAACTGTGGCCAAATATTTGATGCTGGATCCTGCCGTAAGCCTTGCCCTAACTGTAACTGGAAAGGGGAATGTGATGCCTAACCAATGAAAAAGGTGTACTATTCAACACGTAACCATGATGTACAATGAAGTCAGGCATCTACCTCAACGATTTCATATTCAAAGAGATCTTAACTATTAAGAACAGTCAAAAACAAAAAACATTGAATCGCATCTATACTAAACTAATCTGGCTTGGACTAAAAACTTACAAGCGACTTCCAGAACACGCTCAAAGAAAACTGTTTGAAAACGAATCCTGGAGAATCCAGCAAGAAATAGAGAATCTACCAATAGAAGATGGTAAACTAGACTGTTTTGTTACCTTCAGAGTTTCTAAACAAACCAAGGAAACATTAGCTAAAATCGAGAATCAAAGCGCACTCATCAGAAAAAAAATAGGGATCCACAATGACTAGACAAATTCCTCAAACAGTTCGTGCTGGACAATGGAGTTGGGATCGCTATCAAGGCATCGCAGAAATAGACCTAGCTACAGAAACAGAGAAACATGGATACCACCCCCTATTCAATGAACCGATCTTGGCTATAGTAGGCAATGCTGACCAATACTATGACAGTCAAAAACACATTATCAAACATCCTTACGATCTAGTAACCATATTCGTGCAGGGACCCCACCACCTTAAAAATAAATTTCTGGATCGTGACACTGAACTTTTCCAACTCCTAGAATCACAACCTCACCCCTACAAGAATAAGGCTATAGAAATTCCAAACTATGATGGAGGCAAACTATCCAGGAAACAACTCCATGAAGCTATACAATCAATCTCAGAATATGTGACACCAATAAAGAGGTCAATATAGAATGACTGATAGGATTCGTTTCCCAAAACCTACAATATTAAATTCTGCCAGATACGGTTCAATGAATGTTTACTATCAAGATGAGGTTGATGAGTGGAGACAAAAAGTCAAAGATTTCATTAAAGAAGAATTAAAGGATAGTGAATGTGTTCACGATTGCAGATATGATAATTGTAAGAATCATCCATTAAAGAAGATTTTGGGGATGCTAGAAACATGAATGATATAAGGTATGATCGATATGTATTAGCGGATGAGAATGAAGGATCAGACTATTCTAGTCTTATTGATTTAGTGAAATGTTGGAAAAATTATAATAAAATGTTAGATAAAAACCAACTTCAAGACATCATAATCCAACATGATAAGAAAGTCATAATTGTTAAAACAGGTAATAAACATACAAGTGATAAAAAAGAAGTTTTAATTTATAGAGAGGTTAAGCAGAAACATGAATGAGGATTTAGTAGCAGCAATAGTTAAAGCGGTATGTTGGATAGTGTCATTCCTTGCGATCATAGGTATTATTCAACATTTGAGAGGTTAAGTGGGATGTTTAAGAAATTTCTATGTTTCATAGGATTTCACAAAATAGAAGTTGAACCGCTAATACGAAATGAGCCTTTTCCTTTAATCGAACATTGTTTACGATGTAATAAAACTTTTCTTGGTCATTGGTAAGGTGAAAGAGAAATGAATCGTCAACATAGATTTGAATGTTGGGATTGCAATTATTGGACTTATCATAAAGATAGATTTCTACAACATAGAATATTTCATAAGGTGAAAGAGAAATGAAACCAAAAACATACACGACATTACCTGATTACATTTGGGAAAAGGGCAGGGTAAAAGGCGCACCATATATAAAAGTTATTTTGAAATCTGACTATGACGAGATAATGAAGGAGCTTATAGAAAAACTAGAGTTCCTTTCAAGGCGATTACGTGATATGGCCATGTATGATTCTGAAGAAAAACTTAATGATTTGCTTGAGGAATTGAAGCAATGACTGAAATTAAATGTGGAGAAATAGACTGTAAACATTGTAAGAATGTCAGATTGGCTAAGCTTGAAGGTTATGGGCCAAAAGTAAAATTTGGAATATGCGATAGAAAAACAATCATACTATTTGTTTCTGAGCACTGCTTAACCTGCCAAAATGTCAATCTAAATTAAACATCTAAACTTGAAAAATCACTGTATGAAGGGGAAACCTTTTAAACCTAACATCTTCCAGTAATATAATAGTAAAATAAAGGATACAATATTTTAACTCATAATAATCTGACACCTTCGAGTGTTGAATACGATAGATGCCAAACCGTAGATCCCCCAAGAAATTGGAGAGAAAACTTGAACGCCTCCGACTATTCGGATACTACAGCGACATCTACGGCAACACCATAAACTTCCAGCAACTTAAAGAGAATCTTCAAGACCTCACCAGAAACCGTAGACCCCGACATAAAATCGACTTACACACAGTAGTGTACCATCCCCCCGAAGCTGTAACAGACCACATCATCAGCATCGGAGAAACCTACATTACAAAAGACGGATCCTACCCAGCACTCGGTCTTATGCCTGGTGAAGTTCTTTCGGATCCTAAAATCCGTTTCAAATGTCCAATCCTCTAAGGAGGTGAAGTTAAGAATTGTATAAAATTCAAGCAAGCCATACAAGTTTGTATCATCATTACAATGATTCTTCTCACAGGTGTGAGGAACTCGTCATCTCCAAAGATGAGATTGGAGCCCATGTTTTAGTATGTCAAGATTGCGGTGAAATAGTTTGACTATATTTCTGAAACGTAAATATTTGCCTAGAAGAATCGCTAACATAATAGTCAGATTCTTTACGGCTGGAAAGAAATGGATCCCCTACACCTTCACATACTGTGATAAATGCAGAAAATATGTTAGAAGAAATCATGAACACCAAGAAAACCTTCGAGCCACAGGACTAAGAGGAATCCGTAAACCAAAAATCCGTTACAGATTTAAAAGCCGTAAAGAAATTCCTGACGTAATAGATTATGAACCTATATTCGAGAAAGCAGGATACTATCCACCCGATCAGGGCAATCAAGGATCCTGCACGGCACAGTGTGGAATCAACGATAAAGCTTTCCAAGAAATAATTGCTGGAACTTTTACTGGACAAAACTCTGCCGCACAACTTTATTGGGATATTAGAGACATCGATGGAGAGACAGAACACGACTCAGGAGGATGGATGGACCAGATCGGAGGCGTACTTGGAGGCACAATGAAAGGGCAGAAAGTCCCTGATAAACTTGGAGTCTGCCTAAACAAAACTATGCCCTACAACCAATTCGACTATAAAACACAACCATCAACCAAAGCATACACTGAAGCTAAAGACTATAAATGTGATCCAAAACAAGAAGCATTTTACATTGATGATATTCCAGATTTTCTTGTTGAAAAGAAACTTCCTCGAATCGGAATCCCCATAACCGTCTCATTCAATGAAAGCCTCTATAATGGAGGCTACGTACCTGAAACGAATGATGATCGTGTACGAGGATACCATGCAGTCACAGTTGTTGGAAAAACACCGAAATATGTTAAATGTATGAATAGCTGGGGAAAAATAACTCAAGCTAGAGGCTACTTCTACATCACATGGGGAGAATTAGAATATCAAGAAAGTAAAGGTAGAGTTGTCTGCTACGCTCAGAAAGACCATAAGGATCCAAGCCCAAAACCTAATCCTGTAGAATGTATAGAAGGCGATACTATAATTCTTGAAACATGCCCTAACGGTTCATGGAAGAAAAGGCAAAGATGCGTAAATAATAAATGGATTACTGAAGAACAAGAATGTGATAATCCCTCACCTTTACCTGATAATATTTGGAAAGGGTGGAGTGGTGCAACATTCTTCTTCCTAGTAGTAGCTCTAGTCGTCGCCATGTTTCTAGCTGCATACGCTGATATTATGAGACTTTATCCTGGTGCTATGAATTATATTCCTATGATTCTGAATTATTGGTGTGTTATTGTCGGCATGATTTGGGGTATTAACTTAGGGAAGAATTTAGCGTATAAACATTATTACAAAAAATTAATGGGAGAAGATTACGGAAAATGATTGATTGGTTTCTATTACTGCCGTTTTGGCAACAAATATTGATTGTAACACTTGCGTTTGTTCCAATAAATTTTGTGACTATGATGTTACTAGAGTTTGGTCCCTTCGCATCAGCGTCACCACTCTCGGGCGGTTTCGGAATTATTGTTGTAATAATATTTGATTTTATACTATTTCTTATAGGATTATTCGGTGGTGGATACTGGCAACCATTACAATTCTTAATGACTCCCTTCATGGCTTGCGGAATAATTGCCTTAATAATTTTCCTGTTAGGTAAAGCATGGATCCTCTTGATGACGTTGTTTGCTAAACGTGTTGGTTTATATAAATGATTTTTGAAACAAACATAAGATATGTATTATTAACGATATGTTTCTGTTGTATAGCCTTACTGGCACACGCTACTGCACATACATATTTTTTTAGTCACGGATTCTTTGAAGAACCTAACCTATACAATCTTTCTGAAACAGGATGGTTTGTAAGCCCAATCTGCCACAGCTTAACCTCTCTAGCTGTAACTGCATCAATACTGAATTTTGATTTACCCCTAACATTCAGAAAAAAATGGATAATAGCCCTAATTGTAGGGGCAATGTTTGGGGGCAGCTGGGAAATAATGGAGATGATAGTAGCTCCCCTGATGGGTTGGATGATAATATCCGACCTTGACACCATCCTAGATTTGTACCAGAACTTTCTCGGATCCAGCCTCGCCATAATGATCTACGATAAAACGGTGAACAGATATGCCTACAGCAAGAAATCATTGGATAGAAAAATATTTGAAAAGAACAGAACAGTTTCTCGACCTAAAATTTAGCAAGCAAAACAGTGATCTAACACAGACCTTTGAAGATCTACTTGAGAAAAGGATAAGTAAACATGAAACTGACTGTAAATACTTGAGCCTAATAGATTCCATAAACGATTTCATGCAGAAACAATCATTAAGACAGAAATATATTTTCGTGTTTGACAGGAAAATTACTAAAAACACTTTTTACAAGCTATTCTCAGCATTTCTTGGAACCTCAGCCTTCGGAACCTTCATCGCATATGTTTTAGGGTTGATCGGATAATGCCTTACAGTCTGAAAGAATTAACCTTGCTGGCCAGACAAAAAACTAAAGGACTTACAATTGATAAACACAAAATTAGATGTGCCGTCTTCCCCTGTCCAGATCCTAAATGTAAAGCAGATACAACACACATCCATCTAGGCATACACCATGATCCATACGGAGGCATAATAACTCTTGAAGCTGAAGAATTATTTCTCCCAAAATATCTTCAGAACTGGCTTATCAGCCATGAAGTAGCTCATCTACATGATGATGGTAGACACGGATCCAAAAGTCTACGTGATATTGAATCTAAACTCTGCAATTATGACAGTCAAACATTACGGCTTGACTACAAGCAGTACTGTCTCGATCATGATGGAGAGTTGAAGCGTAAAGCACGAAAATATTATATGACAAGAAAAAGGTGAAATATTGGATCCATTTCTTTTCCTAATTTACTTAGTTGCAGCAGTAATTATCAGAACAATCATCTACTACGGTTTAATGCAGATATTCGATAGCATGTTCGGCTGCTTCATAATAATGATTGACTTCATTGTAAGCCTACTCTTGATTGGGGGAACGGAGCTGACTGATGATCCAATCTTCATGATCCCTCTAATTTCTTTGTTAGCAATGTTTGGAGTATTCGCTTGCATCATAATAATAAAAGATAGAATTGAGCAAAGGTGAACAATATGTATGTAGACTTAATTTGTCCTACATGTAATGGAAAATTTGAAAAAGATTATCCAGCAGCCTTCTATGAGGATGGAAAAAATATTGAAGTAACCTGCCCACACTGCAATGCAGAATTAGACTCTAATTTTTACATTGAATATACCTCGTTGAAACGTGGAGTTTTGATTCAGTAAGTGGAGGTGACTATATGTTAGAATACTTTTATCAATCACTAGCATGGTTTCAAACATTAAATTTTGGAATACAAATCCTCATAGTCTCAGCCATAATGATTCCAGTAACCTTCATTGAAATGATGCTACTAGAATTTGGACCCTTCGCATCAGCCAGCCCACTCTCAGGAGGACTAGGAATCATCGCAGTCATAATTGGAGATCTACTGCTAGCAATAGTCAGCCTTATTCTAGGTCCACACTGGATGCCCCTATACTTCCTAGCCACACCATTTCTAAGCTGCATCTGGCTCGCCATCATAATATTCATCATAGGATCCGCATGGATAGCCCTCATGAACACATTCGCCAGACGAGCAGGTTTAACGCATGACTGAACAAGAAATAATCATCAAATACTTGACTTACGGCTTCCTTATTCTACTAGCAACCGGATTAGCATACGGCATCATAGATCATCTAACAAAAAATTAGCAAGGTAATAAAATGCAGATCCCACCCAGACATAATATTCCTCCAGGTAAACGCACTAAATGTAAAAAGTGTGGACGAACCTTCCTTCAACATTCAACCTCTAATCATCCACTATGCTATGAATGTGCCCCCTACAGTTACAAGGGTCCACATGAAGCCTACATAGGAAACGTGAGATTCTAAAACCCTTCGGCGAGGGGAGAACACCCATGGTAGCATCTAAAATTCTTACAGATAGAGAAAGAAACTATGTACGAAGCATACTCGTTAATGGTCCAGATAACGCTTTTAAACGTCGAATACTCAGCCGCATGATACTCTACAGAACCAAAAACAGCCTCAAAAGATGGATAAGCGACCTAGAACTCCTAAAACAGTATGCAGAAAAATATGGTATAGGAAAACTAGGCTGCTACACAACAACAATATCAACCCTTCAAACCTTAACATCCAGGAAAGGATCCACATGAAACTAATACAAATCTACGCTATAACCCTAATCACTCTAGGAATCATCCTACTCTACAGAAACTATACCCAATAATACCCCGAAACAGCCTTAATCTCTGTGAGCCCAGACGGAGAATCTCTCATTAGGGCGAATTAGTGATGGGTTAATGTTAGTGGGTTAATGAGTAAAGGCTGCGGGAGAATTGACAACCCACATATAAACAACCAATCAACCCACCATCAACCCACATATAAAGGAATCAACAATGGAAATAACACAAATCCTCGGAAAAATCAGCTATAAACTAAGCTGGACCCTCTGGCGATACTTCAAACCTTACAGAACCTTTCTATCATTAAAAACAGACATAGACACATGGGCTCTCACATACGCTTTATCAAGATGGAAACAACAGAAACCTAAGTGGTCTAAACAATGATTCAAAAACAAAAATCCCTCCCGAAAGGCTGGTCTATCCTTAGCGAATACATCACATTCCCAAACCCAGAAGATTGGTGGCATTTTTTGGTTAGAGCCTCCAATAAATTGTAGTTGAGATTTTTGATTTATTTCAAGTTGATATTCTATGTCTAAGGGTAAGGGTTGGGGTGGAGCTCGGAGAGGTTCTGGTAAAAAGAAGGGTATTTCTGACGCTTGGATTAGAGCTCTCTACAAGAAGCGTAATCAGAAGCTAGTTATTCCTTTTAAACGTGACAGTTTAGAGAATGCTGTTAAAGCTATGGATCAGGTTGCTGATTGGCTTCTAGCTAATGAAATAGATGCTGGTAGAGCTTCAATCTTTAACAGTTTAATGCGGACTCAAGTTGAGATTCTAATTCCAACTGAGCAACAGTTGAAAGTGAAAGTTCTTGAGGATAAGACAGCTCAGCACGAAAAACTTCTTGGAATTACAAGAGAGGATAGAGCGAGTAGGAACAAGTCTGGAGATACGTCAGAATCCAGATCCTCTAGATCCAGTACAGTGGACAGTACAGAACAGGATTCTTAAAGGGCAACCATTCAGTTTTCAAGACCGACCTTACCTACACCAGATCTATAGAGATACAAGCTACAGGGTACTTGTTAAGAAATCTCGTCAGATGGAGATGACGGAGTGGATAGTTAACTGGATCCTACAGAACCTGTTAGCTAACCCTTTCACAACCGCAATATATACTGCTCCTCGTGCTGATCAGGTTTCACAATTCTCGAGAGACAGACTTAGACGGCAAGGAATACTTGACAGTTCAACATTAAGAAGGAAGCTAGCCTACCTTACTAAAGAAGAGAAGGAAGATATTGCTATACGCAGGATACCTTTCATCAATGGATCCTTATGTTATCTTATCACGGCGTGGGGAGATTTCGGAGCAATCCGAGGAATACCTACAGACTTCGCAGCAATCGATGAAATACAGGATGTTCAGGCTGAAGCTATTCCAGTACTTGAAGAAGCATTAAGCCATAGTAAACATCGACGCATGATCATGGTAGGTACACCGTCAGATGCTGGAAGCCAATTTGATAAACTCTGGCAACAATCCGATATGAAAGAATGGGATGAGCAAGCTCAAACTTGGATCCAGAATAAGCCTGAAAACAAGTTCTATTCAGGATACCATTTCACACAGTACATGGCATCATGGATAATTAATCTACCTCCAGAGGATCCTAACAGTATAGAAGCAAAGAGGCAACGGTATAGTGAGAGACGGTTTCTTAATGAGGTTCTTGGAGAATTCTATCGAGGCTTGGCTAAGCCCTTACTGCCCGAAGACATGCGATTATGCTTTGAAGCAGGAAAACAATATTCCCTACAAGACAAGCTTGATCCACCATACGTTAGCTATGCTGGCGTTGACTGGGGAGGAGGAATATTCGCTTTCACAGTCATATGGATTATGGCTTTGGATGATCAAGACCGCTGGCGTCTCCTCTACCTACGAAAATTTGATCAGAGAGATCCCATGAAGCAAGTCGAAATAATAGGTAATCTACTAGATCAATTCAACGTGAAACAATGTGTCGCAGACATCGGCTACGGAACAGTACAAGTCAGTGAATTACAGAAGAAGTTTGGCTCTAGAGTTTACGGTTGCCAGTATGTACGTAGACCAGATATTCCATTAAAAAAGATTGAGAAAGACGAGTACGGCGATAAAATCAGTCAAATGATGGTTCAAGCTGATCGCAGCTGGTGGATAGAACATGGAATCAACCTTATCAAACATAAAACAACTGACGGATCCACAGTACCTAAACTTGTTCTACCTTACAAGGAGCCTTTAGAGGTTGAGTGGCTTACCGACCATTTCACCTGTTTAGAAATGGAGGAACAGGAAACAGTCAGCGGTAAACGGTACCACCACTATACACATCCTGAAGGGGAACCAGACGATGCATATCATGGATATATTTACTCTTTGATAGCTGAAGCAATCGGTAGAATTAGTCCCGAACTATCCGTAATGGATCTATTTGAGTGATTGTTTGTGAAGTTGATTCAAGGTTTAACCTGTCCACGCTGCAGCAAGAAAGGACACGCTATTAAGGTTACACAGAAATTTTTGAAACTTCTCGACCTACATTATTATGAATGTCAATATTGTGAAGCGAAATGGTATGATTCAGATGAAGTGGTTGGACTCATCGCAATCATTAATGAACGCATAGGAATAAAAAATGATGAGAAGAAAACTTGAGAAAGGCACCCTAATCTATGTGGCAGGTCCCTACAGCCCCCTAAAAGATTGCAGCCTCCACAATGCTTCAAGAACAGCTCAACAAAATGTTGACAGAGCAATCGATGTAGGAATCCGACTTCTCAAACTTGGATACATCCCACTCATACCCCATTTAAGCCATTACATTCACTTACGAATGGATCAAGATCTAGGCGACGCATGGTACAAGATAGACTACAAATACCTGGATGTTTGCCCTGCAATCGTTCTATTGAATGGTTGGCAGCAAAGTTTTGGCGCATGTAATGAGCGTAAACGAGCCTTTCTTCAAAATAAAATCATACTCACAGAAAGTGATATTGAAGTGATGGAGAAATCCAGATGAAAGAAACAGTAGCCCTATTCATATCAGATCTTCATGTAGGATCCAGATGGGCAATATGGCATCCCAACTACACCTTCAAAGATGGACTCGACCAAGGATCCACATGGGGCTTGAATGGGATTCAGGAACGTATCTGGAAATACTGGCAAGACTTCACGCAAGGACTCAAAAAGAAGAATCTAGTACCAGACTATATCTTCCTGCTTGGTGATCTGATTGATGGACCTCAACGGCGTGGACATGGAAACGAAGCAGTCACACAGAATCTTAATGAACAAGCAGGATGCGCCCTCCAACTATTACGGATGATTCTAAAGAAAGATTCTACTATTATTCGAGGCTTAGTAGGATCCGACTACCATGATGAACGGTACTACAATGTTAATGAAGGAATCTGTACAAGTTACGGAGGCAAATTTTCAGGAATCACAGGCATCTTCAATATAGGCAGCCACCGTTTCAGAATGTATCATGGTAAAACTCAAGCTTACATCTACCTTGAAATGATTATGGGCAGACGTAGAATGTTTGCGCATGAAGCAATGGCCCGAAATAAATTACCCGAATTTGAAGGCATTATTATGGGGCATCTTCACAGGTGGATCCATATTAAAACCATGTTCAAGGAAGACATGGACTTTCATGTAGTGCTACTGCCTGGATGGCAAGGTCAAACAACATATGAAGCCAGCATAGATCCTGACAAGATTATTCCAGAAATAGGCGCAGTCATTGGACGATTCAATGGTTCCCAAGTAGATTTCCAATGTGAATTCAGGTATCCTACTCCTATTGGAGGTATCGAGTAATGGGTGACATTGAATATGTGAAGCTGGACCCGAAAGATCTTAAGAGACAGCTTGAATCGGAAGCTAAAAAATATGAGCATCTACGTTCTTGGGAACCTTGGGAAGACGATCTTCTAAGAGAATATTTTAAGAAAGTACCTCACGCTGTCTTAGCTGAAAAACTGAAACGGAAACAGGGAGCAGTCTGTTATCGCGCTCAAACTTTAGGATTAATAAAATTAGGTGGACGCGGTAAAGACAAGTTAATAGAGAAAGAGTGAACATGAAATGGTATCAGCCTTAAAACTGTTAGGAACAAGCATCGATCGAGCATGGAATCTTGAAGATGAAACAGTAGCGAAAGCAGGACTACAACGCACAATCGATACAAGTTATCCTTGGCTATGGAACCAGGAAGATTTTCCTAGACGAGCAGTAATCACGGAATGGTTCTATCAACCCCTTAAAGGTCAACCCAGATTCGTAGACGTATCAAGACTCCGAAGCCTAGCAACATGTGAATGGGTCACCATGTGCACTAACACCATTATAGAAGAAGTTGCTCAAGTACCTTGGGAAATAGTGCCGAAGGATCCAGACCTCCAAGAATCACCACCTGAACGTCTCCAAACAGAAATTGATGAAGTTGAAGATTTCTTTAATAATCCTAATGATAACAAGGGAGAAACAATCAACACAATCCTTAGAGCATTTACACGTGACAGTCTAGAACTTGATGCAGGAACCCTAGTCAAAGGATTCAGCGAAAAAAGTTATGACCGTTCAGGATCCAGTTACAAACTTAAACCTGAAGGGCAACGTGACCTAGCGGAACTTTGGGCACGTGACGGTGGAACCTTCCTTAAAGATATAGACATCTATGGTGTAGAGAATGCGTACTGGCAGTACAGCTGGAATAATCCTGCAGCCACACCAGAAGCGTTTGATGTAGACGAGATAGTATATGCAATCCGTAACCCTAGATCTTACAGTCCTTATGGTTGGGCTGAAACACAAAGCTGTGAAACCATTCTTAACCTGCTAATTAACTCAGTCTTCAGTAATGCTACAATGTTTCAGGAATATGCTGTACCATCTGGAATAGTCAGTTTCACTGGAACCGAAGAGGAAGAACAACGCCTCAGAGCTTACATGCGAACCGAAATTAAAGGACGATTCCACAAAGTTGCAGTCCTCAATAAAGACGCAAAATTTGTTCCCCTAGCCTACACAGCCAAGGATATGGATTTTCTTGAAGGACAGAAATGGTTTGGACGAATGGTATGGGCAATCTACAAGCTAACCCCCACAGAACTTGGGTACCAGGATGAAATTCGTGAAACAGGTAAAGCTATGAGTCAACAATCCAGCATCCATAAAAGGAAAGCAGTCGTACCCTTACTCCGATTAATAGAGCAGACAATGAATGAGCAAATATTAAACGAGTTCAGTACAGACATCATATTCCGATTCAACTATGCAGACAAGGAAGAACAATACGCTGAAGCACAACTGGATATGGAATGTATTGGATCAGGCTTAATGACAATTAATGAGTACAGGCAGAAACATAAAATCGGTGACAAAGTAGCTTGGGGAGATCAACCTTTACAGATAACATTAGGCAAAATGCAGTCTGAAGCAGGTTTAGGATTAGGTAGAGGTGAAGGTTTTGCACGTCAACCTGAGAAGCCTGGACGACAAGCTTTACGTGAAATGACTGCGGAAGAAAAATCTCTCATACAAGTATCCAACCTTGGAAACATTAAAACATTGGATGTTGAAGGATCCGCACCTGTCTATGCTATAAACCGTAAAACTGGACAGGCAACACAAATATTTGATTCAACTATTCCAGCTAAGATGAAGAAAGTTAGCAAGCACCCTACAGTTTATCGTGGATCCGTGAAGGCTGAACAGAATCTGCATCAGAAATTGAAAAGGATCCTACTCGACTATCGAGACAAAAAATTATCCTACGAGGAAGCTATACAGAAAGGAATCCAAGCCATAGACGAGAACCAGGCAGTCATACATGAAATAGCACGGAAGAAAGCCAGCAAAGACTTAGGACTGGACATTGTAGAGTTAAGCCCTGAAATGTCTTCTCGACTAAAAACTTTCCGAGACGAAACGGTAGGTTCCTTCCAGAAAATTCTTGAAGATTCTAAAAAAAAATTTAAACAAGTAGATGATCAGAACGGCAAATGGGTTACTCTCGACAATGGACAACATATTTTCATTAGGGAAGGAGAGAGTTTCGATGACGCGATTAAACGGTTAGATAAAGGTGAAGATGGGAAAGCAGGTAAACCTAAAACAGCTGATAAAACTACGCCACAATTTAAGACGGTTGACGATGTTAAGAAAGCATTAGCTACACAGCCACGTGACCCATTCAATAAAAGTTTTGATAGTGAAAAATATAATGATGAAATAGGAGATAAATATGCTAAAGCACGCGATGGCTTGAAAATGCATGGTCCAAATTTTCTTGAACCTGATGAAAAACAAGCATTAACAGAAGCAAATGAAAGGTCAAAGAAATATTTGGCGAATACATCTTCTGTTTGGCGAGCTACACGACCTGATTATAGTGGACATATGTATCGTGAAATAAATAACGGCTCTATGGATACAAGCATTAAAGATAGACCTGTATGTATGACCTTGGATCCACGTGTAGGTGGTTTATATTTTGGAGGATACAGTCAAGGCAGTATTATGTGGGAAATTGATCCACAGAAAGTTGACGGAATAAAAACTATGGAATATGTATTTGATAAGAACGAGGATATTAAAGGAGGATCCGAAAAAGCATACAAATATAATGTTTATTATCATGAGGAGCGTGAAGTTCGAGCACCTGAAGTTCCATTATCTGCAATTAAAAATGCTTATTATATGATTAAGCCACCAGGAGAATTTAAAGGTCAACAATCACAGCATGATTATGATGTGGCATTAAACGATTTTCTTAGATTAAAAAAGAGCTATCCTAAAATACCATTTAAACCATTACATATAGATGAAAATTTGTTTGGAGGATAATTAAGATGACTGATGATTTTCTAAAACAATTACATGATCTTTATCCAGATGATTCAGACAAATCTAATTATGAACATATCACTTTAAGATTAGCTGATATTTACTATGTTGATAAAGAAAAGGCTGAAGAAATACATAAAAAATATCATAAAAAATAATTAATGTATGCGTGGCTTATTCCAGTAAGGACTTTTACATTTCGGGCAAACCTTTGTCTTTCCAAGTTTTCGATGTCGGGGGATCCAGAGCCAACCGCAACGTCCACACTTATTCACAATCACTTTTTCTGTTGGCAATTTTATATCTCAAGCGTAGTGACTTTGATATTTAGGTTTCTCATTCCATAACCAGAAACAATCAAGCCGTTTATCATAGTCGTTGTTAGTGAATGGATATGAACCTTTAAGGTAGTAGTTGCCGCTCATTGGACCTTTGATTCGTAGTCGAAAAGGTTTTCCATATTCTTTGTCGGGAATAACTGTTTCAGCCATGAATCCAGTGTGTTCAACAATCTTTTGACTCATCATAACGCATATTACTGTTTTACCTGTCGGAGAGACTTTGAGAACTTTTGCAAACTCAATGTTTGTTTGGTCATATCCCCAACTCGCATAATATATTTGACCAGCCTTTACAGGTTTAACAACTTCTTGAATTACAGACATTTCTTTTAACACCTCATATAATACTATATACCATTCGGGTATATATACCTTTTGGGTGAGTTAAAATAAAAAACAATTATCCGCTAGACTACAAGACAATCCGAGAAATCAACGCTGAGAAAGAACAGGATGATACCTGTCCAAAAGGTTGGACTCTAGAAAATCCTCCGAAAGATCAGCTTGACTGCTATAATCTGGAGAGTATGCATCCATGCAAAAAATTTTGGACTTGCGAAATTGTAAGGAAAGCAATGTCTCAAACTTCAACAATCTGAAGGAATGTGCATGTTTTGTCTACGCCTGACTACTGGAAAACATGGAAAGGACTCCTAACACGAATCGCAGATATAGCTCACAACTTTACCTGGCACACCCTCAACACCACCCTTAGAGAAGTTGTCGTAGTCTATAATGTTACTAAAGCTCCAGAATTGCCTAAACGGAAGCTTGTGTGGAGAACAAAATCTGATGTTTACGGTTACTGGAGTAAAGCGAATCCTCACGGAGTCTGCCCCATCTGCAGCTACTATGAAGGCACAATGTATGATGCTGACGATCCTTTGCTACCTGACATTAATCCCCATAATAAATGTCGATGTTTCTGGGATGAAGTATCAGAATGAAATCGATTCAGCAGTCAAATATCTAGTTAACCATTACAATAGTGACGTCGGACTCATCTATGAAAGTGAGGATGAAGGATCTCACTGGATAAAACTGATAGAGAATCCTGAATATTATTGGAGTTATCAGGAAACTTTCTGGATCTACAGTGACAATCTATTTGCTGCCTATGCTTTGAAGCCCTATTCACCAATAGTCTCTGATAAAATCAGGGAGAGCATTAAGTACTACGGAGTACCCCCATCAAATAAATTTGAAGCAGTGATAGGTCAACAGGTAGGTCCAGACCGTGCAGCCCGAAACATCATCATAAACCAGACAGACAAGTATGCAATACTAATCAGGATCCATAACGGCTCCTTTGCGGATCCCAGATTCAAATATGCAGACGCACTACTCTATGAAGCTTTAACCTTACATTATCAGAATAAAACCGTGAAAGCAAGACAGCTAGTTAATGAAGTCTATCAAATGTGGAACGGATCCATCCTAGTAGATTATGGTGTAACAGAAAAAATCTTAACTGAAGGAACAGCACCAACCGATATAGGCTACGGCCACAATTTCAAGCTTGCCCTACTACTCTACACTTCTAAAGTTACCAGAACAAATCTGCCAGACTATGACTTACTTGAAGAGAAACTTTGGAGCAGCCAGAATGTGAATGGAGGAATCATAAGCCTAACTCTGGGTGATGGAACCCCGATTGGATCCGCTAACTGTGAAACCACCGCATTAACCCTACTAATCTATAATGATGATTTAACAGCTAGACTTTCAGGCTACCCTATACCTGAACATCCAGACATTATAGACCTGCTACTAATTACTCTTGTAATATGTTATGTTATAGTACGATTCATGATTGGATGGAGAAGAAAGGTTAGTCCTGTAAATGATAAATGTTTAACTTGAAAAGGATAAAATTTTGTTACCAACAACTTTTAGGTGTTAAACCTAATTTTTTTCTTGTTTCTCTAAGATGTCTACCACAATTCTGAACTGTTATCGCAAAATCTTCATAAGTAATGTCGTAAGGCATAGGATAATCACAGTATGGACATCGCAACCTGTCTTTACTATTGATCTCACCCATTTCTTTCTCAACCTCTAATCCTTGAATTTTTCTTAACGGATTTCTCGTAGTTGATCTTGTTGGTTTACCTAATTCACGCCATAGAGTCCTACATCTTTGATATAAACTCATTTCACCATGATCGGTAACACACTCTAACGCTTCCCGCATTCCTTCAAGATATGCTAGTGAAACATCATTTATTGGTAACTTACTCTCTATTTTTTTCACCCCATTTATTTTAAGAAATTTACCACAAATATATGGTGTGGGAGTAAACAAATCCTTAGACATATCACAACCTCTTCGATTATTACCACCATGCAAAATATTTATACTTGCATCGGCGACAACGCTCCCAAACATATCCCGACATGGCAACAGGTGAAGATGTTTTTTCTATGTCATGAAGTGTAAATATGCATAATATTCGTTTCCAATTCATTTCTTTCTTATCCCTTTATCTTACTCGTTTGCTTTCTTTAAGGAGTTTAACAAGTTTAGGATTCAATGTAACATCAACAAGCTCTTCATGATTATAGTCATAGATTAGATCATGATTACAATTTGGACATTTCATCGGTTCTTTCATTTCTTTCTTAAACCTCAATAGATTTTCTGGAATAGTGATCTTCTTTTTTTCCATGTTATCATGTCTTCTGATTCTGCAACATCCATGTTTGGATGTTCAGGTATGTCTCCATACAACATGTAATATTTACCATCCTTATTCTTTCTTACCCAAGGTTTATCCATACTTTTCACCTCACTTTATTCTTCTTTCTCAAGCCTTTTAATTATTGCAGCGAACATAAATTCTTCTACAATCAGTTGAACAGTAAACTTGACCAAACCTGAGTAGGGATCTGCAGACTGGACAACGCTTCAACCGTTTCATTGTTTCTCAGCCATAGATTACTGTAATATATTTCTTAATAAATCTTACTGTAAAATACAATTATAATACTTTAAGTGATAAATCATGACCTCAATCGAAGAAATTGTCGAAGAAATAATTGAGGAAAAACAGCATGTCCGAACCAAAAGCCTACGGAAAAATAATGGATCTGAAGAGTCTCTGGAATGATAAAGCCGACCTTGAAACTGCAGCTAAACGATCCGAATGCTTCAGCTGCGAACATTACCGATACAATATCTGGTCAGGAACAAGCCTTGAAGGTGAACCACAAAAACAGTGGATTTGCAAACTTATCGACGAACAACATCAACCATGCAAATTTGAGATTACCGAAGGTTCCAGACAACCGCAGAAAACTGTCGAGCCGAGACTTCCTAGCAATCAAGATAGGCCAGAAAAACCACAGCCTCAACTATCTAAGCAACCTGTTCAATATAAGCCGAAGACATGTCCTCCGAATAGTTCATCAACCGAACCTCCGCTGCCCAGTCTGCCGAAAATGGAAAAACCAGAAGTACGGCCAGATCCTGCAAGCCGTAAACGAAAATAAACATTTCCTATGGCTCTGCCAGGACTGCTTCAAACTGGAATGCACCTGAAAAAATGTGTCACTTATACTAGATTCGAATAATACTACATATCACAGTAGCACTACGTTAAGGAGTAACACGTTAAGGAGTAACAGCATTGCCAGTAGACTCTAAAACAGTCAATAAAATAGTCGCAAACCTTCAGGCAACCAAAGTCAAGTTTGCAGACTTTGATGAATGCATGTCCGAGATGGAAGGCAAATACGATAAGGAAACAGCGGGAGCAGTATGCGCCACAATCTGCCGAAGAACAGGCAAAATGAGCTACGGATCCAAAATATTGAAGACAAAAAATTTCAGCCTATTCGTTCCAATCACAAAAATTAATGTTGTAACCAAAAGCGTAGGCGAACTTCAGAGAGGAGACATCCTAGTCGAAGGATACGTAAGTAAACCAATCAAAGATTTGCAGGGAGACGTTCTAGAAGAATCCGCGCTAGTCGAAGCTAAAGATGCGATGATTAAACCTCCACACAATCTAGTATGGCTCGATCATGAATCACCTTACGCGGATCCTCAAACTAATACCAACACGCCACCTATAGGCAAATTCATTTATTCAAAAATTGTACGGCTCGCAGGAATACCCACCTTATGGGTTCGAATGCTAGTCAACAAGGCTCACCCAAAATATAGTCAGATCAGCTACGAACTCAAGAAAGGATTCTACAACGCCTTCAGCATGGAATTCATGCCAGTCAAAGAAGCGATGAAAGTGATTGGAGGCAAAGTCGCCAACGGCATATCCTCAATCAAATATTATGCGTCAAGCCTAGTCCGCGCCCCAGCCAATGAGGCAGCAACAATCACACGAGTCTACACGAAGGCTTTCACAAATAGTTCACGGTTCACCCCAGTACAGATCATAGGACCTGGCTGGAATGGACAAACAATCAAAAAGAAAGGAAAAATCGAAAACATGTCAAACAAGAAACTATCCAAAAAACAGACAGAGGAAGACAAGGAAGAGGAAGAAGACAAGACACCAGCAGAAGAGAAGAAACAAGTCAAAGATGAAGATGAAGAAGAAGAATCAGTCGAAGACAGAATGGATAAAATCGAGAAACAAATCAAAAACCTAGTCCAAGCCACAGACATGATCGGTAAAAGCCTAGACCTCGACATTAAAGGAATCGACGAAGACACTGAGGAAGGATACGACTTCGCACCTGACGCACCAGGATCAGCCGAAATCGATGAAGACATTCCACCTGAAACCCCTACACCTGAAGCTGGACCCATACCACCCCAAGAAATTATTGAAGATGATGATGCTTCACCAGAAACAAGCGATGAAGAAATCACATACAAGAATCTCAAAAAACAGCTGCCCCGACTAATCAAGAAAGAAGTAGATCGCCAAGTACGCAAGAAAATTGTTGTACGGAAAGGATTCAGCGAATACGGTGGACCTGTACCCGAATCAATCAAACGTAAACAACTACTCAAACAGTCAGGAGACAGCATCGAAGACCAACTTGCAGTAATCGAAGAAAATAGGAGTTGAAAATAGAAATGGAAACAAAACAAGTACATAAAACCGAATGTATGCCCTTCAACCAAGCAGGACAAGGAATCTACGACTTAATGGTAAATGGTCTAGTAGGACCAGCAGCCCTACCCGAAGGATTCGTAATCAGTCAAGGACTACGCCCCGACGGTAAAACACTTGGAATAGATAACCGTAAAGACTTCTGGCGATGGGTACGACATAAAATTCAAGGCAGACAATTAGCTACTAAAGGAGTACTAGACAGTACAGCAGCCATAGTACACACCACAGTAGACGAAGAAATAATTGATACCACACGGATACAATGTCCACTACAGGAACTAATCGCACAAGAAACCGCTAGAGGAAAAGTTGCAAGCTACGACATACTCTCAGCCAGAGGATCCGCAGTTTGTCTACCAGAAGACACTGGAGCCCAAACCCCTCCAAGCGACACCTACCTTACAGCGAATAAAACAGTGAAGATATTCACATCCTGGGGAGGATGGACAGACTTTGGATTAGTCGCAATGGGATCCCAATACCCAAGCCGCAACGCTAGCGCATTAGAAATACGGAACAAAACCCAGTCACTCAACGAACTCTACGAAAACGAACTAATAAACGGATCCACACCTAACGGAACAACAAGCTACGGAATGGTAGGGTTAAGAGCGGAAATCTGGAGAAGCCAAACAGCGAATGCCCTCAACTATAACATGAACGGTGGAGATGTTACAGACGAAGATATAGAAAACGCTATCGCAGATGGAAGAAAACTCAATGTCAACTATAACCTAGCCATAACAGACGGAAGAACATGGAACAAGATCAAAGCCATGATGATGGCACAAGTCGAATATGTTAATCCAGTCGAGGAAATCGCCTGGGGACTCAAAGCATTAGCATGGCAGACACCAGCAGGAAACATGCCTATAGTAGTCTCAAACTTCATGAACTACAATTCAGGATCAAGAGAAATACTATTACTCGACACGAAATTCCTAGCACAACGCCTACTCTTAGACAGTACAATGGAAATGATGGCTAAAGTCTCAATACAACAGAACTTCGTCATAAAGAAATTCGTTACAGTCATAGACAAAACACAGGCATACGAGCTAACCTACAATAATAACAATTGGCCCGCAACAACAACTGGCACATCTAAGATGGCTAGAATCTACGGTATAGCATAGGAGGAATCCACATTGACTGCAAGATCAACATTGTGGAAACGCTCAGTACAACAGCGGACAGGACAAAGCTTCGGCTCACTCGTAAGAGCCGAATCAGCAATGGTCTACGATAAAGTAGTCTATGTTGACAGGGACAAAGGAGCAGACGGACACGACGGAGAATCATGGGCTAAACCCTGCAAAACCATCAACGGAGCCCTAGACAAATTCTATGGAGGAGCCCAAGGTACAGCACGAGGTAGACACTTCGCCATAATTTTTCAAAGCAGACTAACTGGAGGCAACGCCTTCACTGAAACCCAGACAATAGATGTTGCTGGAGTACACCTAATCGGAGCTGGACTACTCTACGGTGACGGAGGAAGCTTCAACAGCGCATTCGTAACTAACTCACAACTGGCAGCTGAAAGAGCACACCACAGTGGAATATGGGATTCAACTAGAGCAGGACTAATAGTAGACGCTGACGACGTACTTATTGCTGGACTAAAATTCTATTGCAGCGACGAAACAAACGCGATGTGGCATGTAGTACTACATGACAGAGATGTTGGCAACGACAGCTCACAGGCAGGAAGAAACAACATGGTCACAGACTGCATGTTCCAAGGAGACGTTGACGGAACCCAATACATCAATGGTATCGGAGTGGAAGGACAGGAAACAGC
>Ga0180437_10001452_pt1 | contig 40584 bp, 55 predicted proteins | sample SS_ome_4_FD_132410 | JGI IMG/M metagenome (GOLD analysis project Ga0180437, IMG submission 132410) | Hypersaline lake sediment archaeal communities from the Salton Sea, California, USA - SS_3_D_1 metaG | ecosystem: Environmental > Aquatic > Non-marine Saline and Alkaline > Hypersaline >...
GGACTCAACGCGGTGCATATGAAGATCCACGATGTTCCGTATAAACTGGAGGAAGACAGCAATGGCTCAAAAACTAACCCCGCCTGAAATAATGGAGGAAATGAAGGCGTTGTTTTTGGAGCGGTCTAAAATATACGGCGCCAATTACCAGATGGTGGGGAATGTGTTAAAGGCTTTCTTCCCCAATGGAGTTAGGCTAAGGAGTGATCACGATTTCTTAGTGTGGCACCTATTCGAGCTGATGATCGTTAAGCTGACTCGCTTCGTACATAGCGGCCTATCCCATCACGATAGTATCAGGGATTTGGCCGTATATGCGACGATGGTGGAAAGTGAACTCGATGGAGAAAGGATCGGTGATGTCGAAAATACTAGTGACAGGATCGGCTAACGGCTTAGGCAGGGTGGTGTTAGCTGCACTTTATAAAGCTGGTCACGATGTTTATCATTATGATATCGAACACGGCCGTAATGTGCTTGAACCTGACCTTACCGGCATCAGCGAACTGGATGTACTCATCAACAATGCCGGGGTCAACTATCTGAATTGGATCGGTCGCATCAGCGAAGCGAAATGGGATTGGGTCATGGACACTAATGCTAAAGGCGCGTTCATGATGACGAAGGCGTGCTTACCGATGCTGAAAGAAAGCAAAGGCACGATCCTCAACATCATTAGCAATGCGGCATGGGATCCCATGACTTGCTCACTGGCCTATAACGCTTCTAAGGGCGCACTCGCTATTATGACCGAACAAATGGCGCGTGAGCTTAAGCGGCAATGGGGCATCGATGTATTCGGGATCGCTCCTAATAAGTTGAAGGGCACGCCGATGTCTAACAATGTTGATCGAATGGTGTGTAAAGTTCGTGATTGGACGCCTGAGCACGCTTTTCGGTATCAGCAGCAAGCTCTCCTTACTGGCGAAGAAATCCCGTGTGAAATCTTGGCCGAGTTTATATCATATTTACTGGCCACAAAAGACAACCATCGTTTTCTTAGTGGCTGTATTATACCTTACGGAGCGTGACATGAACTTTCTTTTGATCGATGTAGAAACAACCGGGTTGCTGAAGGCGAAAAAGAGTGAGCTAGATGATCAACCTCATATCACCGAGTTCGGTGCAATATTGGCGACCGATAAAGGCGATATCATCTATGCCGCTGATCAGCTTATTCAACCGCCCATCCCGATACCGGAAGAAACGATCAAGATCAACGGGGTCACGGATGATCTGGTGAAAGGGATGCCGACATTTGAGGAATACTTTGACATCATCGATTGCATGTTTGAAGATGCTCATGTATTAGTCGCTCACAACGCGCCGTTCGATAAAGGGATGATCGATGTCGAATACAAACGGCTTTGTAAAATTGAAAAGTTGGATTATCCCGAACATGTAGTATGCACGGTTCAAGAATATAAAGCTAAAATGGGTAAATGGCCTAAGCTCACGGAGCTTTACAAAAAGGTCATAGGAAAGGAGTTGCAACAGACCCATCGAGCTTTAGACGATTGCCGCGCCTTGCACGATATATTGAAGAAGGACAAGTTTTACGCTAAAATGAGAAAGGCTTTGAAATGAAAACGCTCGTAGTCACCCATCCGACAGTCGATATGGATATGAGCTGGAATCTGGACGATGTCCAGTATATTATCGACGGCTCTATCAAACTCGCTAATGTCGAGACGCCTGTGCCGATCAGAGAAAAGGCAGCCGACCTGGCCCTGCAGCTGATCAATCTGGGCTTCATTGAAGTTTACGATCCGACTACAACCCATCCGAAATACGTGAATATCAGTCACATTCGCGGCTGGTGGGATCATGTAATCAACATTCGCGGCTCGATGACCCCGTTCGATTGTTCCGAAGATATGCTGTCCATTAAGGGCAAGATCGAGACAGTATGATCCAACTTCGACTAAAAACTGAGTACAGTTTCGGTCGTACCTTTGCGCCTATCGGTCGTATGATCGATAGGCTCAAAGGACTTAATTGTACAGCCGCTGGCATCGTCGATGGTTCTAGTTGGGGCCACGTAGCGTGGTATAACGCGTGCCGAAAGGCCGGAATACGACCGCTTTTAGGGATTGAATCGATTGTTAGCGACGATGATACAGCATCGTCTATGTGGTTTCTCGCTAAGAATAAGGCCGGATTAGTCGAATTATACCGGGCCATCAGTAAAAGTTACCATCAGAAAATTAAGCTCTCCCGTGGCGCCTTACCCCGGTTGCACCGTCTCGATGTGCGCAACATGAGCGATAACATTTTTAAGTTCGCTGGCGATATCACTGATGGCCCATTCCTTAAGGACATTGAAGCGGTTCTCGATCTCAACCCATCTAGTCGCATTTTGAATGTCCTTAAGAGGCAGCTGGCTCGTAAGCACCATCTTAAGATGGTCGATACTTCCGACAACGCCTTTGTTCATAAAACCGATGTTGATGTATATGAGATGATGTCTAAGGCGGGGCTGAAGGTAACGCCTCAATATATCTTAGAGACGCTTGAATGTCAGGGCACGGCGCGTGCTATCGCTAAGGCGTGCGAAGAACTGGAGCTGCCGAAGGCTCCTAATCTTCACGCTGAAGGCGATTTAGAAAAGTTATGTCGGAAGGGCATCAAGTATCGTAAGATGAAGTGGACGAAGAAGTATGAGGAGCGGCTACAGTATGAGCTAGAACTAATCCGCGCAAAGAAGTATGAGAGCTATTTCATTATTGTAGCGGATATGGTTCATTATGCTAAGAAACACATGCTGGTTGGGCCTAGTCGTGGATCGGCGGCTGGCTCTCTAGTTTGCTACACTACTCGTATCACCGAAATCGATCCCATACCGCCAGGGCTGTATTTCGAGCGGTTTATTGATCCCACCCGAGTCGATTTACCGGATATTGATTTAGATTTTCCTGACAACAAGCGCCATATGGTGTTCGAGTATATGGCTAAGAAGTACGGCGAAGATAATGTTGCGCACATCGGCACCATTAGCCGCTTTAAGCCACGCTCAGCGCTCATCCAAGTTTGTAAGGCTCTTAATATCCCGCCACAGGCCACCGCACCCGTTAAGGTTGCCATGATTGAACGATCATCGGCTGATGCGCGCGCTAGTAATTGTTTGGAAGATACGCTGAATGAAACATCGGTCGGTAAGCAATTTCTCAAGCAGTATCCCCAAGCCGTCACCGCTACCTTATTAGAAGGGCACGCCTCTCACACAGGCGTACACGCAGCGGGGTTACTCGTTTGCGATAACGCCATTAATGATTATTGCGTGGTAGACGATAAAGGCGTTGCGCATGTCGAGAAGAAAGCCGCTGCTGAATTAGGCTTATTGAAGATCGACGTGCTGGGATTGCGCACATTGGGGATATTGGAAGATAGCGGAGTTAAGGTTGATTGGTATGGATTGAAGTTCAATGATAAAAAGACATTTAATGTTTTCAATTCTGGCAATCTTTGCGGCATCTTCCAGTTCGACGGTCAGGCGATGCGGTCAATAGCATCGTTGATCGACGTTCGCACCTTAACGGAAGTCGATGCTATTACAGCTCTTGCTAGACCGGGCCCATTTAGAGGCGGGGTGACTAAGCAGTATATTGAGCGCAAGAATGGCACCCCATATAAGCCGATCCACCCGAAGGTGGAGGCTCAGATGAAGGAGACATTTGGGCTACCTATTTATCAGGAGCAGACGCTGGCTATTGTACACAATATCGGAAAATTCAACTGGACCGAAACAGCCGATATTCGTACCGCTATGTCTAAGAGCCTGGGTGAAGAGTTCTTTGATAAATACACCAATCGCTTTATCAAAGGAGCCTTATCGCAAGGGGTTGATGAAGAAGGCGCGCGTACAACCTGGGAGCTTATCAACCATATGGGCGCATGGCAGATGAATAAGGCGCATACCTATAGTTACGCCGTTATCAGCTACTGGACTGCGTATCTTAAGGCGCATTATCCGCTTGAATTTGCTGCGGCTAATCTTCGCAATGCGAAGGATAATGATCACGCTATCTTATTGCTACGAGAGCTTAAGCGGGAGGGCATCGATTATGTCCCCTTTGATTTAGAATGCAGCAAACTCGATTGGTCAGTCATCGATGGTAAATTGTATGGCGGGTTCTTGGCGCTTAGAGGAATTGGAGAGAGTAAAGGCGCGAAGTTGATTGATGCGCGGGATAAGGGTGCCCTGACTAAGAAGCAACTAGAACAACTAGCTAAGGCCCAGAATCCCTTTGATAACATCTTCCCGTTCCATACCTACTATCAAGACTACTACGACAATCCAGAGGCGCACGGCATATCTTCGGGCAAGGTTTGGGAAGTGGCCGATATCAATATGGAAAACGGGGTGCCGCACGGCCATACCCGTGTCTTCTTAGCAGAACTAATACACAAGAACGCTAGAAATGCTAACGAAGATGTGAATATCAAGAAACGCAACGGCGTAGTGGCCACAGGCCCTTTAGAGTACGTCGATGTACGATTGCGAGACGATCACGCGGTGATCGGCGGTCGTGTTGACAGGTATCGTTTTGAGAAGTTGGGCAGAAAGCTATTAGAGGAAGTGGACATTGGAGCTCATCTGTTAATCCGCGCAAAGTTTTTCAATGGGATCCCATGGGCCTTTATAAGTAAGTGGAAGGAGATAACGCCTAATGATTAAAGTACAACGAGAAAAGAGAGCCTACCAGACTTTGCGAAAGAACATGCCGATGCCTTACGATAGGATGAATCGAGTAGAGAATATTGTTATCAAAGGGATGCCCGATATCAACTTTTGTAGCGAAGGGGTTGAATGCTGGATCGAGATGAAGGCTATCATTGAACCAGTTCGAGAAACGACCAGGGCCTTCACCGGGCATAGTCATAATCTTACTCTAGCGCAGCGCAATTGGATGCTGTCGCAAAAGAATGCGAAGGGCAATTGTTACATTCTCATCGAAACCGATAAGCGGTGGTTGCTGATAGACGGTTTGTATGCTGATGAAATTAACACAGCGACTATAAACCGACTTATTGAGCTATCGGCGTGGTACCGAGAAAAACCTGTCTATAAAGAACATTGGCTTGCGCTTAGAGCCGTGCTGCAAGGAGCCGCGTGATGGCTAAGGCTCCTGTGATATACGTTGATGATGCGAAGAATAGATTTCACAATATGGTGATGAGCCATCTATTCGTTATTCCGCATCATTGTAAGAGCGCGCTGGATCGCTTTGCTACGCGGCTGGGCTTAAGCCTATTAGATAAGCACAATCAGCACTACGATGTGTCTCAATCTAAACGCAAGCTCGCAATTCGACTAGGGGCAATCCCCATCGGCCAAAAACAAGGCGCTAAACTAAGATTGGAGGATTACAAAAATGACTAATATTGGGCGATACATAGCGCCATTCAGCGTAGAAAAAACGCTAACCGGGATGCGCGTTCGAGATGCGCATGGCGCAGATATTATTTGGGTGCCGTATGATGGTAGCTGCAATTGGACTATTGAGGAGTTAGAAGAAGTGGCTGCCCGTCTGAATTCGCAGAACAAGAACGCCGAGATCAAGGAGTACAGATTGGCATTGGAGTTTTACGCCAACCCTGATATATACGTAGAAGATGAAACCCCTTCGCTACCCGTGAACGACATACCTATAGGAAGCATTGAGGCTGATGAACCTGAAATCTTAGAGGATGGGGGTAGACGCGCCCAAGCCGCGCTGAGGGAAGGAAAGAAATGAAATTCAAAACTAAACCATATGCCCATCAACTAGATTGCCTTAAGAAATTCTGGAAATATGAAGCATATGCTTTGTTGGCGGAAATGGGCACGGGCAAAACCTGGATAATGATCAACAACGCAGCACGGTTATGGGAAGAAGATATATGTGACGCTATGCTCGTATTCGCACCCAATGGCGTGCAGACAAACTGGACGCGGCTCGAAATCCCCGCGCATATGCCTGAATCCGTTAAGTACCATTCAGCTGCATGGATCGCCGGGGCCAATAAGAAAGAGTTGGCTGATATTGAGAGATTATATACAGTTAGCTCTGAGATGTTACGTATTTTCTCGATGAATTGGGAGGCGCTGCAAAATAAGCGCGGTATGGAGGCGGCTTTGCGCTTTGCCGAGAGCGCGGAGAATTTGATGATTGTTTGCGATGAGAGCGATGCGATCAAAAATCCTAGCGCCAAGCGTACCCGCAATCTAATGTATCTTAGATCATTTAGCACTTATCGTAGGATTATGTGCGGGACGCCTATCAACAACGCACCCTTCGACCTATTTAGCCAATTCCGATTTCTCCATTCCAAGATCATCGGTACGACGTCATTTTGTACCTTTAAGGCGCGGTACGCAAAGATGATCCACAAAGGGCCATTATACGATTACATCAAAGCGCGGTCAAAGCGCGGTGGCAATATTCAAGTTATAGCGAAAGATTCTCGTGGATTGCCGCAATATTGTAATCTGAATGATTTATCGCGCCGCATCGCGCCGTATTCTTTCCGCATTCTTAAGGATGAGTGTCTTGATCTACCGGATAAGATATACAAAACGGTTCTATTCACACTTACTCCGAAACAACGCGCTGTATATACGAAAGCGGAAAAGGAGTGCCGCTTGGTATTTGAGGAAACGGAAATGCCATTTGATAGATTGGTGGCAATGGTAAAACTTTCCCAGATTACATCAGGCTATTTCGTCCATCCGGCAGCAGATAAACCCGTTAGAATAGACGGAGAAAACCCGAAATTAAAGCTGTTAATCGAGCGCGTACAGTCGATAATTAGGGCTGGAAATAAGATTATCGTGTGGGCGCGTTACCGGATAGAGATAGAAGATATTGCCAGCGCCTTTAAAGAGGCGGGCATCAACTTTGTCGAATATCACGGTGGTACGACTAAGAAGAAACGTATAGAGGCGATTGATAGCATTAACGACAAAGATAGTCCTGTAAGCGTATTTATTGGCCAACAGCAAGCTGGCGGTCGTGGCTTGACGCTCATCGGCGCCAGTTACGTTATCTATTACAGCAATTCCTATTCCTACCGGGACAGGGCCCAATCTGAAGATCGCACGCACCGTATTGGGCAACGCCGTAATGTAACATATCTTAATTTTGCTGCGCAAGATACCGTCGATGAGCAAGTCATATTCGCCTTAGCGCATAAAAAGGATGTAGCAGAAATAATCGTCGATAAAGGATTGGAGTTGTTTCAATGAGAAACGCCGACCCCCATTAAGGAAGTCGGCGTTGGACGATAGGTAAGGATGCCCCCTCATTCGAGCTGGATGATATATACTGGAGACGGCGGGACGCCATCAACTGCTCGCCACTTCGGTATATTCCCCGGTGCGGATCGATTGCCGACCTGGTCATAAGCGATCATAGTAAACCAATAATCAGTCTCAGTAGGTAGACCCGTTATAACATAAGTAGCGGTATCGCCTACCGATCCCGGCACGATCAAATGATCGACAACTGTTATCAAGCTATCGTCATAATCACTATAATCGATATATCCAGTAGCGGATGCCAGATCCATGACAGCAGCGCTATCGATCCCATAATACAGAGTATAGCCATTTGCTGGTTGGCTAGACAGCCCTGTATCATCCGGCACGAGCGTCCAATGCACAGTAGCATCGGCGGCCTTAAGGCTAAATGCGCACAGTAGGCATACTATGAGCGTGATTAGAAACACTTTCATCATCCTTCTCCCTTCTTAGTGAATTTGAATATCTTATCGGCAGTCCTGAAACCGAGATAGGCGCCAGCAGGAGCTATAAGCGTCAAGGCCAGCTCCATCACTGCGCCATCACCATAGCCAAATGCCTTCCCCAGCTCGAAGCCGATGATATATATGATTGTGGCCCACCACGATTGACGAGCGATCATTGGCCGTGTCTTGCGCACATATTCGTCGCTCGCTGTATCTCCTGCCCTGATCGTCGCTTGTTGCTCAGCGTGCGCCTTTTGCTGATCTTCTAAACGTAGTCGCTCCATCTCTTGGTGATGCGCCCTTAGATTGACAACATCAGCGTGTGCCAGCGCCTTTAGGCGCTCCAATGTTTTAGGATCGTTTTGTAAGGCTACAAAAGCCTTATTCATATCGCTCGATCCAGTGGCTTCTGCGATCATCGTTGTTACAGCGGCAACTCCTGCCGGAACCCCGCCTGTGAGCACGGACCCTGCCATGCCTAGTATCTTCCCACCATTTTTGCCGAGAAAACTTGCTATGTCTCCAAAAATACTCATGCTGGGTATTCCTTTCTTGAAAGCTGAATATGCGGGCCATCCTTCTTAGGATGATTCCAATCGCCGCCCCACTCAATGGCGATGCCCAATTCCTCACCTGCTCGTTTGGCGCACGCGCCTAGTATGTAATAAAGCGACCAGTCCCATCTTAGCTCTCCGTTTACCAGTACGCCTAAATCTGCTGCGTGACCAGTAAGATGGCGACTATCCATCGTCCAGCTGGCGCCGGCATCTACGAGTTCTCGTTGACGCATTACAGTTCGGCGTCCTTCAAGCGTAGTCAAGTCAAAAGGGCACAGCTCTAATGTACGATCTAACACTTTGATTAGATCAGGGTGAACCCCTTCTTGATTCTTTTTAGATCGCCGACCCCACTTATGCTCTTTAGCCATTGTTTTTGTCCGCCTTTGAATCAAGTTTAAGTTCAATGCGATCTAAGGATTCGTGTACACGGTTATGAGCCGCGCTACAATCTGTCCTTTTCACATAGTTGTTGGCTGCATATAGCTTAGTTGTGTTTAACTCATCTAGCAACTGCTTGGTCGCTTTTTGTAGATCTGTGATAATCTTCCACATAATTTTCGACAACGCTCCTAAGAACATTATTGATAAGCCACCACCGATGTTCGCTATCCATTGCCAATCCATCAACCCCTCCTTACACGGTTGAAATCTTCATGCCGCCGATTTGAGTAATATAAAAATGAAAAGTCCCTGACGTAGAACCAACAGGCGTAGCAATCAACTGATTGCTAGCATTTACAGTAAAGGTGAATGACGGCCATGATGCAGCCGCGCCCGTTTTTAATCCCTCAGATGCGATCAGCACTTGATTATATACTGTCGTTTTAGTAATCAGGTAAACATATGATGCAAGATTCGATCCCGATGACGAGTGGTAAGAGTCAAGCGTTGCGATGATATGGATCAATCCTGAATACATATTGGTGTGACCTGCCAGCGACGATAATGTACATATTGCCGTGGCAGCCGTTACCGACTTGCTGAATCGCAAGATGTTGGTTTCATTCCCCACAATGCCAACACCGGATATAGTATCAAGCAAAATGCAGTCACGTAGCGTCAATTTGTGATCCAGCTCCACGCCTGTTCCAACTACGCTAAACGATCCATCGTTGCTGAATTCCTGAAAGCGCTCAACGATGACATCAATATTTCCCGTATCAACTTGATTACTGTATATCGATCCATAAGAGCCGCCATCATCATCCGCACCGTGAGAGAAGCAATCGATCAGCGAGCATTGCGTGCCCTTTATCGTACTAGCAGCATCGAGCGCAGCAGATGATTTAACGTAGAAAGATGCGCGACCAGCATCCTCCGCGCCACAACCGATAAGCGCCACGCCAGAAGTATTATTGATCTCATAAGCGTAATAACCAGCGCTATCGCAAGCGCAGCCTATAAAGGACGAATAAGCGACATCATCAATTCTGAATCCGGTTCCGGTGGCAGCTGTTGAAGCGCAATAGCAGTTACTGATCACCAACGATGTATTATAGCCGCCGCTGAAATCAAAGCCTCTAGCTCCATTAGGAGTTTTAGCCCTACATTGATCCATAGTGATTAAAAATGATTGATCGACTAAAAAGCAAGCCGTTGTCGCATATTGGCAAAATACTCGCTGAAGCCTGATCTCTGAACCGTTCTCGATGTGGAGGCAATTGGTGACCTGATCATTGCCATCGATACCCATATCTTCAATCACGCAATACGTAGAGTGCTGCATATATAAAGCATCTGTTCCGGTAAAACCTGATGCACAATCCAGCGTGGTATTTTGCATCCCATCACCGCGTAAAGTGATAGAGGCTAGATGCTCAGTGGCTTCCGTATTGCGCATATTAAGCGTGGCGCTGATTACATACGTACCCATCGGGAAGTATAGCACGCCGCCCGTTTTTGTGAGATGCGCCGTATCTATAGCGTCGATAGCGGCTTGAATCGCAGTTGTATCGTCTGTTACGCCGTCTCCTACAGCGCCGAAATCCTTAACGCTGATGATATCGCGGCCTTTCGCTTGCAAGGTACGGGATACCGCGCCTGTTTCAGACCGGATAAAGGAGATGGCGCTAGAGGCTAGGGTGCCTGTTACATCGCTAATTGGAATCGCATTATCCGTATTGAGCGCGGTATATACGACAGCACCAGCTGAATCCTTAATCGTTATCGAATAGTCATCAGCATCAGCGAATATCTTTGCTGGCGTACCGTTGTTGGCGATATACCCAGCTGAGGTGCGGATCGGAACCGATGCTGTTACGGCTTTCCCTGAATCCCAATATACCGTTATGGGATTAGTTTCAGCATCCGAACCAGCGGTGCCAATGTATATATATCCATTGTCTAATGGCGTGCCATCCGTATCGACTATAAGTGGATACGGAACAACTACTTCATTAACTGACATTATTGCTCTCCTTTATCTTCTTCGCCATATAAGTTGCGATATGTTTGCATCGAAGCGAGCAGCCATTTCTCAGGATCGGTTGGCACTCGATCTCTTGGCAACAATTTGATAAACCGTTTCCAAGCTGGGGTTCTAGTAAATTGACTAGCTGCTTCCTTAGTTTGCTTATTCACCAAATTGATAAATTGAGGCGACATAATAAGATTATCAGCAGCCGCCATCATCTTATTGCCGCTGGGCGTAAGGAGATTGCCGATAGTCGCAGCAACACCTGCGCCGCGCCGACCTTGAAGGATATATGAGCCTCTGCGCACAAGATCGTATAGATGATCCATAAAGCCATCTGCCGCTAACATCCTGCTGGTCGCAGCTTGAATGTCTTTGCTCTTATCCGAAAGCCTGATGCCTTTAGCAACTCGGTATAGGTCTGAAAGGCGTTTACGAGAGTGCTGAGGAAGATTATTCATCAACGCTCTATAAGCTCCCTTATTCCTTAGCAGCCCTTCGTACCAATCTGCGTAGAAATTGAAATTTAGATCGCCTTGTCGTGCGGTTTTACCAAAAGCGGTATTCAATCCGGTAGCAACCACTTCTTTGCGCATATCTTTGGGGATGCGATTGATAAACTCGTTAAATTGCACCGCATCCCCTTTAGGCAGGTCTTTGATACCCTTGCCTAATTTACCGACAATAGTTTTATCCAAATGTCGTCCAAAGATCGCAGTTAGATCATCTTCTATCGCCTTACGAGTAGCCACGAGTGAGCGGGCATCGTCGAATTTGTTAAGGATTTCTGGCGATACTTTAACAAGCGACTTACGCTGATCTTCCATCAAAAGTTTTTCAAGTTTCTTAATTAAGCCGCTATCAGCATCTTTGAATTCGCCTTGCTTCCGTACCCTTGCTGCTGTCAATTGACGTCTGATGTTATCGATGCGCGCGTAAGTTGGCCCTTTTCCGAATTGGCCACGTGGCCCTTTCTCTGGCGTTAAAGCCTTCAATAATTGCTTCTCAGCCGTACTCAGATATTGCTCCCCGCCTAAATCTTTAGCCTTAGCCTTCAGCCAATTTACAGTAGTGCTAGCGGTCACAGGCATCTTAGGATCGACAGCCTTAGCAATTTCAGCATATAGCGCATCCGACTTCTCTAATAGAGAGCCTTGTATATTGCGCAGCTCGGTTTTAACAGACACATCGATGAGGCTTAGATCATCTGCGCCGCCGATTTCTGTAATAATATCATCTGCGCGTCTCGCAATCTGCTCATAACCGCGTAACGCTTCACGGCGAGCTTAGAACCAGGCGAAGTTTTGATTGCTTGCGATAACTCTCGAAACTTTTGATTAGTGGTCACGTGATCGGCTTGTAGATATTCTTGAATACCTAAACGCTCCGCAGCGGCTACAGTTTTCGGATCGGGCGCAACCACTTCCGATAATTCTTCTACTGCGCCAGCCTTGCCACGCGATGCTCTTTTAGTTGTCGTAACTAAAGAGCTTAGATCATCAGCAGTTTTAGCAGCAGCAGCTCTATTAAAAAAGGCCTCATAACCTTTACCGATGAGCTTACCAGCTCCTGTCATCGCACCCGCCGTGCCTCCCGCCATGCCGATTTCTTCAACATCAATATCGCCGCCCGTAGCGGCTTGGGTCCCTTCTATGGCAGCTTGGGTTCCTGCTGCTCCTGCGGCTTGCCCTAATACGGAGGCGAAGCGTCCGGTGGGCGCGAAGGCAGCGGCAACTCCTGCTGCTCTAACTAAATCATAAGCGCGGAACCCTGGTTTGATGGCATATTCCTTATCATCGATTGTTGATTTCAGAATAAAGTTGCCTTTAGCATCTTGCCGTATGCCCATATCAGGGAATTGGGCTTTTAATATCTTAACAGATTCTTCAGGGGCAGTAGCGATAGTGCCCATTGCGGCTTTCCAACCGGGCCATGAAAAATCATTAAGCTCCGGCATCTCACCCCAATCTTTCATCTCATTTATTTCATCGGTCATCTGATCTGCGCCCGTAAACATTTCTTGTATAGTTTCTAAGACGCTCAAATCTGGCGTTTCTTCTAGCTGTTCTCCTTCAGGCAAGGCCCAAATGCCCATTTTAACATGGCGCTCCAACGCTTGCTTATCTTCGCGGGTCCAATTGCCAGATCGATAGCCAACAAGCGCCTCTGGATCCAATGGCAATGCATCTTCAGGAAGCAACGTTGAATCCGGCGGCAATTCTTGTTTCCCGCTACGCACGGCCTCAAGGAAACCAGCGCGATGCGGAGGTGTCATAACGTCATCTTTATATGCATTATAAATGTTTAGGACTTCTTCTGGATTCATTGTTTTGGCCCTTTATATCCGCTATAGCCCATATATCCTTCATCCGCTTCCTCATCATCGCTTACTAAATCACGAATCAGCTGCATATCGCCTTCAACCGCGTTCTCATTAAGGCGATCAAGATTAACCCTTCTGGTACTTTCGGGTCCTAGCACGCGTTCTTCATCTAAGCCATAATCTTTGATGGATTTTTGAAGCCGCTGCTCGGAGTGAATCACATCCTTTTGAGATTCTGACATATATTTCGTAGCAAGCCTGACGAAGGCGGCGCGCTGTTCAGGCAACAGCCTATCGCCTTTACTCCATCTATTATATAGCCGCTCCACCTGCTTGTATAATGCGGCCGTATTCTGCGCAACGGCGAACTCCGATTCCCGAACGACAGAATTGGGATCGAGCACCTTCATAAAGTTGAATATAAGAGCAACATCGCCGGCAGCAGATTCATCCTTAGCAGAATGCAGTAGCGTGCGATATTTAGAAGATGCCTCCCGATATGGGCTGGTCATTTTCTCAAACTCGCCGCGTAGAGCTTTTTCATGATCAAAGATTTTATCAGGATCGCCGCCAAAATCTTTTATGCGCTTTATCTCAGAAAGGATTTTATCGGTTTTTGCCCAAAGTTCAGCAGCTTCCGCCTGCATCTTATCGCGCGTATCTTCGTGTAAATCTTCTTGTCGTAGCTCTTCACCATACTTACTAACATTAGCAAGCACCTCATCGCCTCCCGGCATAAAAGCTACCATAGTACCGATAGCACGGCGCGCCGCTATAGGATCGATGCCGATTAGTTCAGCAGCATCTCTGTATGCTTTAGCTTTGATTTTATCTCCGCTATTTTCAGCTGCCTTAGCCATATCCAAGAACCTGGTTCTGGCAAGTTCAGGATTGGTATCAATTGCGGCTAACGATTGCCCTGCTTGCTGTAGCGATATTTTCTGTTCTTCTTCAGTTAGTTTGGCAAAGTTCTTCCGTACTGATTCCCCTACTTCAGGGTTGACGAGACTTATTGCATTAGCAGCAGTCATCCAATCTTCAGGCGAAGAATCAGCAGAAAGATTCGATACAGCATCCATAGCAGCTTGCTGCCTTTTACGAGCCTCTTGCGCAGCTTTCATTTGCTGAATAGCGGGAATGGTTCCTAAACCCGCCATGATCTTTTCACGCGGATTTGGAACATTAAGCATATAATTTTTAGGCTCAGGCATCATAAACCTCCAGCGATAATACCGATTGTTTCATTTACATCACCCCACATATCCGCAGCATATTGACCGCGCGCTAAAGCGCCACCAGCTTGTGCAGCGCCAGCCTCTCCTATTAGATTGGAGATTTGCACCCCGGCGCCTGTGGCCGCTGCTCCGGTTTGCGCAGCTGACGCTTGACCCAGATTCGATAAACCGCCAAGGCGTTGATATTGCTGATCGATTAAGCTATTCAACAAAGTCGGTCGAAATCGCGCTAAGGCTTCTTGTACATTACCGCCTCTTAAGCCGCCAGTAGCAGATGCATTAGCAAGGATGCCTTCTTCGCCTTGCTTCATTAGCTCTTCATACATCGGCGAAGTCAAAATGCGATCCAAGGCCAGCTCTTGATTTTCAGCACCCTCTAAGCCAAGCAAATTCATTTGCTCACCAGTCGCTCGTCCACCAGCGGTCACCCAGGGCTTTAATAGCTCTTGAACCTTATCAAATTGACGCCTGGTTTCTTTAATACCAGCCATCGACGCGGCATATTGATATCCGGCGGCTTCACTAGACGCTGCTGCTGCATCTTTGCTCGCCATATAGCCAGTTACAATTGTGCCTCCTGCCACAAGACCAGTTACGGGATCAGGCATGTTTTATCTCCTGTATATAATCGCTGTATTTTTCACCATATAGCTTCATCACTAAATGGGCGTTATTTCTCGCAACTTCTTCTCCGTGGCAAAGCAGCACTACGAATAATACCAGATCATAATATCCAGCGCGCCAAATGAATGATGATTCGCTTGGTTCTTGCTTTTCCTCTACCGCATTAGCCGCGTGCCATTTCATTATTGTAGTTATCAACACAGGAGTTAGCACGGCGGCTTTCTCCATATAGAATGGATTCGTTGGCATTGCCACAAACGTATTCCAAACTAATTTATTCACATCTTTAGGCTCCAAACTACCATCATCATATGCATCATCAAGCATTTGCGCCATTTCAAATACTGTAACAAGCCAATTTACAGCATCTTTCGGTAAGGCCAACGGACCTTCTAAATTTTCTCTAAGGTCTTCAATCATGATATCACCCTACCGCTGGCGCTACAAACCAGTGCATTTGCTACGCTCGCATATGTGCTAATGAAACCGCTTGCCTCTATTACTTGATTAATCATCTCAGGGCAAAGATACGTTTCTCCTGCTACGATTTGACGTTGCGAAATAACCCGATTATCAGTATCAGCAGCATCTCCGCTAGCAACAAGATTACAGCTAAACGATACCGTGCCAGAAGAAACATTTGTAATGGTAAAGGCATCGATGATCACTTTTGTCCCGCCGCTTGCCGTATATTGAGCCGCATTAGTGGCTTCGAGTAACTTACGTGGGATTATGTTTAATATCGTAACAGTCATCGTATTTTCTCCACATCGATAATCACCGATGGCGTAGCGGGAGCGACCCCTGCTGCAGTTTGCGCATCTAAGATAATGCTTAAGTCATTCACAGCGAACATCAACTCGTAATAATCACCGACCTGTAGCTCTATTACATGAGTGAACGTCAGCGAAGTTAAATCAGAAACTACTCGTGTCGTATTAGAATTAGCGACATTAACTCCATTAACTCTAGCCCAAACATTTATAATCGATCCAGCAGTTAATAATACAGTAGGATCGACTATAACCGTACCAGCCGCGATAGCAGTAGGCGCAATTGTTACCGATCCTTTTAATACAGTAGGATCGACTATAACCGTACCAGCCGCGATAGGCGTGGGGGATATAGTTATGTCTCCCCCTTCGATAACAGTAGGATCGACTATAGTAGTACCCGCGCTAATCGGGTCGGGTACGATTGTTAGAGAGCCGCGTACAGCGGTAGGATCAACTATAGTAGTACCCGCGCTAATCGGGTCGGGACTAATAACGATACTGCCCTTAACGATTGTAGGATCGACTATAGCAGCACCCGCGCTAATAGGACCGGGGCTAATTATAACCGATCCTATATCGATGGTGGGATCGACTATGGTGGTGCCCGCGCTAATAGGACCGGGAGAAATTATCAGCGACCCCTTAACAACAGTAGGATCGACTATAGCCGCACCAGCCGAAATCACACCAGGGGTCATCGTAAGCGACCCCTTAACAACAGTAGGATCGACTATGGTAGTACCAGCGTTAATAGGGTCAGGAGTTACGGTAGTGCCGCCAGCAACTTCTTCAGCAGTAGCATAGAATGAGCGTTTCCAAGATGAACTAAAGCGTTCCGACCATGACGAAGTCAGCATTCCTGTATTAACAGATTGATCTCCAGATGATCCGGTATCATACCAGAAATAACAAGGGTCAGAACCTGATGCTTCGCCGCATGCTGCGCAATATTCAGTAGATGCAGAAAGAGCTAGTGATAATCCAGTAACATTTTGCCAACCTGCCGTTGAGGTTGGATCGCCCATACTTGTTTCAGTATGAGTACGATTATTCGGCAAACTACTGGAAACGTCATATACCGCCATTGCCGTTTCATAAGTACCCGCAGCGGCATCACGGCTACAATAAGAATGAAATTCAGTTATTTCTTCAGAAGGGCTGCTACCAGTTGTATGGGTACTTAGCAAATGAGCAGCAGCATCTAATATAGAAGCGGATGAGCCGCCGGCAGTCGTATAACCGAAATCGGGGTCAATCGTTACCGGATATTTAGCTGTGTTCAAAAACTTCTGAGGGACGGTGAGTACAAGTTCACCTAATGCCTCATCGACCTGAAGCTCGCACCAAGTTTTCTTTCCATTGGCATCATATGCCTCAGGTCGATATAAATGAAAGGCTTTACCAGTTTCGTAAATCTCCTCAGAACCGTCTAGCCGTTTAACATTATCGCGCTTAGTTTTATGATAAACGGCATAAGAACCCTTAACATTATCAGGCCGTTCCAGCGCTCCTTGATTGATATCTTCTTGCGTTAATTCAGGCGGCTGATAAAACCAATCAAGCTCTTTAGTGTCGATATCAAAAACAAACTCATTACTTGTTGGCTTTGATGGAAGGATGATATCCCATTCAAGATCGCCATTATCCTTAACATAAATATCATGGGATATATCGGAAGCGGCTATCACAGCGCGTGACTGCTCATTTCTTGTAAGGAGATTTACAGCCGCTTCCGATAATTTAGTTGGCGTACCTTTGCCGTTAAGATTGATTTTAACGTAGCACTCGCCATCCCACATAGACAACTTGAGCTCAGGCTTAAAGTTTTGCTCAAGCGGATCACCGATCTGGGCAGTAAGATTGCGCGCCTTTACTTTGGCCCGTTTATCTTGGTACCCAAGAAATATCTGGGCTGAATCTGAAAGCGAAAGTGCCATAATTTATAAACGCAGGGCCAGTTGTTTTACATAAGGGACTAGTTATGCGCAATGGGTTCCAACGGTTAATGTTGTTACTACTGCAACCAGCCCTGCGTCTTTTATCCTGTCGTTAGCCTCAGTTCGCAGTTTTGTAGCGTTAGCGATTGCCCATCCGATACTGATACCGGGCCAGTCAAATCGAAGAAGCCAAGTATTTCACGACTGGCTTCAGTCGCATTATCATCCGTCAATACGGCATAATAGGCGCCAGTTCCGCTACTGGGAATAGGCCCACCAGAAGCCGTCCATACCAGGTCCTTGATTTGACATTCGCCGCGATCATCTGTATCGTTTTCCGTGATGCTATCAAAATCAGTCGCTCCCGGCGTCAAAGATGTTTCGGTGTAACCATTACCCGTTGCGATCTCAGTTACCTGAGATAGGGTATTGGTATCAGCATCCGGCACGGTCGCATTCGTGATCAGATAGATATAGAAATTGGTGGGCATCGTAGTACCACGAAGCACCCAATCCAAGAATCTATATTTCCCTTTATTTGTCCACGCTCCAGCCATAGCTCTTTCTCCTTATGCGTTGAGCTGTATCGTAAATTTAAATTTATACAAGCCTGATTCAAGAATATTCAATCTCGATGTCGTCCCGCTATCTATCTCAACTTTATGAGACGCGATTGTATTATTAAAAGTTACCGCTGTAGCAGTATTGATCACCGATGCAGATTGATCAGTAGTATCAAAAAAGACGCCTTGTACCTTATCGGCTAATATCAAATTCAGCGCCTTTAATGCATTGCCATTGGCCAGCGACGCACCAATTGATGCTTCTTCAATCAATACGGCTAACTCATCAATATCGGACGGCACCGCATCGAATAGCCCTTCAAAAGCGCGAATCACGCGTGGGTTTTGAAAGATGCTGGATAATTCACCTCTTGTCGGTCGCTTAGGGTCTGCCATCAGTAAGCCAGCCTCTCTATTCGAGCATCAAGAAATGCAGTTGATAAATGAGCATCGCTTGTTCCAAAGAACTTTTGTATTCGCCAATTCTTAAACATCCCTTGCTGTAACCAAGCAAGTCGTTTAAGATAGTCACCTTGCTCTCCTGCCCGCACCGATCTCGGCATGCTCCATAATCTACCATCATTCGACCATTGGGTCCAAACAACAGGTTGGGTGCCAAGCGTTACACGACCAGTTAAACAAACTATTTCTAACTCGTGTATGATCGCTCCTTGCGTTTCGTTGAACAGAATAGGCGTTGAGAACTCCCACGAATTTGCAACACCCCAATGCGATGATATCGTATCGCTCAGGGTCCCCAAAGCCACGCTCTTTGGATCGCCCACAATCCATTTATCGTAACACCACGTCATATTCTTTGCGCGGTATTGCCCATCACTCGTAGTCAAACGTGACCATACAGCAGAGCCTATTTTAGCAGAGGCGGCTACATCATAAACGAATGTGCAATCAGGAAGGTGAACCCATAATTGCTGTAGCCCTTTATCTACTCTTGTTTCAAGCAGTACCTCAGCAAGCGTTTCTCTATCATAATCTAGTATAGCCTGCTCAACTTCTCGTGAAGAAATTTTCGTCGTCTGCCCTTGCGCGCCTAGCCAAACAGCGGGAGCCTCATTTTTACCGCCTCCAAGAAATGCAATCGCATCGTAAAATTGGCAACACGCGTGCGCACCAATGGCGCCTCTCATCATATGCGCGCCGTCTATCCTTTGAAAAGGGAAGCCTGTACCGCCGATATTTTTGAATGCTTCTATCGTATAACGATTGATAGCATATAATTCATTTTGTATCTTTTGCACAGCTATAATCTGATCAGGATCGGCTTCAGATGAGCCATATTTAGTCGAGACTACCGAAAATGGATTATTTAATTCAGTTACTACTAAATACGAGCCATCCGTAGTAACAAAATAGCCATCGATCCATACAAAATCATCAACCCTGCCTAAATCAGGATCAGTGACTTGTTGAAGACTTGTATTATACAGATAGAAGTTCCCATCTGCTGCAATGGCCAAATAATCAGTCGAATAATCTAATGTGACTTGGCTACTACCGGGAAGATAGCCAATAGAATTTACATTCCCGTCCGGGTCTACATACACTAACTGATTGCCCATCACGCGATAACATTTATCATTCCAATTAATGCCACCGCGATCTATACCAGGGCCTGTTCCAAAAGATACAATTCCATCGGCAGGTCGTAAGTAACCCGCTGATATCCCTTGTTCTTTTGGAACTACAATTAGGTTTTTCGGATACGCCGTGCGGAAATCAGCAGCCGCATCCGTATAAATTCCATTGACTATTGGGATCTGCATTATCCCACCCTGATCCAGTTTGACGTTGAAGCATCAAACTTCATTTTAGCGAAACCGCCATTGCCGATCACAAGCGTGCTAGGCTCGCCAAACATCCCTGAACCGTTACCCGAAATAACCAGAGTGGTAATCGTTTGCGTTGAAGTTATAAGAACTTCTTGTTTGTCAGTGCAATTGGCCAGCGCGGGCATGGTGATTGTCATCCCTGCTAATGTACCAGCAGGAGTCAATAGCAAATGGATACTATCGCTCCCATCAGTCACCGCTACGGTAGCGCCATTAATTGGAGTAGCGCGCTGAGTCGTAAAAGCAGATCTGAAAGTCGATGATGTAAATGTGGACTGGATATACGTTGCCAGCGCACTCAGGGCTGCTTTACGAGAAACGCCTCCACTGGTATCCCACAGCACCATCTGATCGCTACCGACTACGGTATCAATCGATGATAAATCGTTGATTGAAACGCCCATGATTATTTTCCCCTTCTACGTGCCGCAGCAGTTTTGGCCGCTGCCTGAGCAGTTTTCTTGGCTTGAGCAGCCATCTTTTTGGCCGCCATCAGCGCACGGCGCGTTCTCGCTTTATTTGATGCGATTTCTTCAGCATCAGCTAATATGCGAGCATCGTGTTCCGCTTGCCAGCGCTTTTCTTCTGTACTCATCTTAACTTTCGCCATCGGTTACTCCAAGCTTAATTCATCGCCAGGTCGCACTTCTATCTTATCTTCAGGCTCATCGATGAATATCTCACCGCCTCTGTTACCAGCTCCACGCGGTAACGTAGAAGGCAGTTGCTGCTCAGATGGCCGTGCGGCCTTATTCAACAGCTGTTGATACGTTTGATAAGCTCGTTGTTTCGTATCAGGAGACACAGCTTTGCCATATTCAGGAGCGATAGATATGGCCAGATTCAGTACGATGGCCTCTATTGCTCTTTCAGGAGCATCGACCGCCGTATCCAAATCTTCACTATCAGGATGGGCAGGGATGGGCCACCGTATAAAGATGCCGCTATCCTCCCATGACGCAGCCATCATATCCAAGCTGCGTTTAGCAAGCGAAAGCTGATCCGGCTGCACATCAAAGGCGTGCGCAGCCAGACCGATTTTCGCAAACGCTTGCTGAATCAGTTGTCTCTTAGTCCATGACATTTAGTCAGCCTTTACCGCATCGAGCGCGGCTTCAGCAGCGATGAATGCCTTTTCGGCAGCACCATAAGCTGCCAGCGTTTCTTCATTCTTCTTGGCCGTTACCGCCTTCTGCGCATCGTCCAGCGCCTTTTCCGCTTCGCTGAATTTCTTTTCAGCTTCAGCCAGCGACATTTTCGGTTTACCCGATTCTTTGTTCTGCGCAGCCTTGTTGATCGCTTCGACCTCATCGCGCTCATCTTTAAGCGTGATAAGTTTGCCGACTGACTTTTCTTTCGCCTCAACGGGGAGCCGACACCAGCCGCGCTTCAAAGCAATTTCCAGATGTTCTTCTGGAATGGTGATATGGGCAAATTTGCCCTTATGCACATCGTGAACACCCGGATGTTTGTAAACCATTATCATCGCAGTCTCCTTACGATTATTAGAAGGGGAGCTGTGGTGCTCCCCTCCTGGGTTATGGATCAGGTCTGGCTAAACAGAGCGATGCCGCACATCTCAGGATTGAGTACGGTCACTCCCCACAAACAGTCAAGCCGGAAGAACATCTTGTTCGATCCGATGGCCCACTGTTTACTCAGAGTGAGTACCAAACCTTGCGGAGTCACGCTGTTCATTACATCAACGCCAGCGCCAGTATCAATCGACAAACGACCCGGCAGAATCTCGATTGCGTCCTTGAACCAGAACGGGTTCATCTTCGCAGTAGCGATATTCAGCGGGGTGATGGCCGCCGTATCAGCAGGAGCGGCAGTCACATTCTTGTACTGAAGTTCGATATCAGTCGGAGACGAATCAGCAGCAATGATGGGCGGGGAAATCTTGATGTTCCCCGTACTGCCGCCACCAGAAACGATCTCGGTGATACGGAAAGTCTTCAGCACTCCGGTATCCACCTTGGTAATGTGGTGGACTGCGTTTACACCAGCAATGGTGATACAATCTCCGACCTTCACCGTGCCACTAGTGGCCGTGATGGCAAGAGTCTGTTCACGGTTATCGTAGTTCGCGCCACTCGACTGGGTGAGCGGAACGTGGCGCTGGTTCGCGCCATTGACTACGATAGTCGTCATCGCATCCAGGGTCAGGCTGTTGGAATAATCGAGCTTATAAGTGTCGAAACCGGAAACCGATCCAACATAAGCCTCTTCATACGCCTTCAGCGTCTTAGGCGGCTGCAACGTACCACGACCAGCCAGATCACCAGCCAGTCCGTTGTAATCGCCAGTGCTCATCGCCAGATAACGATCACGCATCGGGATACCCTGCTCGTTCATCATCTTCTCGATAGCAGCCACATCGCTAAAGGCCGATGCAGCGGAGGCCTTAGTCACCACCAGGGTTCCTTGATCAGTGATTGCATCCAGGACCGATACGTTCACATCAGAAGCCAGCTTCTGAGCGGCTGCTTTACCAAAGCGGTCATTTTGAAGCGCATCGCGCAGTTCCAGAGCGTTCATGGTCCAGGGAACGGTCTTGTTATTAGTAATAGACGAAGGCACAGAAAGCTGGCCCACATCCGTGAAAGACGAAGTGATATCAGTCCCCGCAGGGCCATCAATCGACGTAGCAATGTACGGAACCGGACGCCAGATGGTGTCGCTGGAACGCTCCATCTGCTTCATGTCGGTATTGTACTTGTTTACGTTGCGAGAGAGAACCAGAGCATCATCAAACCCTTCTACCATGTCCTCAAATGCTACCCGTTCCTCTTTACTAAAAGTGTTAGCCACGAGTCAATTCCTTATTTTTGCGCGCGCAGCTTCGCCTTATAGGCAACCACTTCAGACAGATCGCCTGTCTTAGCCGCCTTTTCCCGCAGCTTTTCTAAAGTAGCATCGGTATTACCATCCATAGCAGGAGGCCCACCGCTGCCCTCAACTCGGCCTTCCGGGGGAGGCGCTGTTTCACGCGGTCGTTTAGTCATTTTGATCTTGCTCTCCAGTTTGGCGATTGCAGAAGTGAATCGAATCGGGTCATCTTTGATCGCAGCAATACGAGTTAAAGCCTGAGGGTCTTTGTCCAAGGCATACACGAGCAAAGCCGAATTTTCAGCAGCGTGTACGATTATACCCATCTGGGTTTGAGTCAAACTCGCTTGAACATTGTTTTGAGCATCCTCGAAATCCGGCAGCCCCAAGTCACCAGCCTTCTTGTGGTGATTCGCAAGTTGCGAATTCCAATTTTGCTCCTGCTCCTTCTTTACTCGCTCGGCTTCTGCTCTCTTGCGCTCGATCCTATTCTTTTTGTCGTACCAAGAATCGAGTTCCCGCTCGTAAACATCGTTGTCGAACTTACAGTCAGACAAAGTCGGCTTGTCACCAAGAGTTTCCTCTTTTTGACTCTCGTACCTTTCCAACTTGCGTCGCAACTCTCTGTTTTCAGCTTCTTTCTCTCGATTGACTTGGCGCACGTCCTTCACCCACTGAGGCGTTTTCTTTTCTTCGCCACCAGGGGTAACTTCTTCATCGCCGATTGAAACGACAACTTCTTCTTCAACGCCTTCAACAGGCGGCTTTTCGTTTTCACCAGAAGGCGGGGTCTGGGTCTGGTTTTGATTCTCTTCTGGTTTCTTCTGGTCGTCGTCCATGATAGTCTCCTTACTCACCCTTTAAGGCGGGTGGCTTACCTTGTTCTAGTTTGCCCATCATCTCAAGGTCTTTTCGATCAATATCAGACATGCCGGCTATTGTCTTGACCTCGGTTTCCTTCGTCTTAGCAACAGCAAGCGCGGCATCAGCCTCAGCCTTAACAGCCTTGGCCGCTTCATTTCTCGCAGCTTGCTCAAGATAGACAGCATTAGGATCGGGTTGCGCAGGCTCCGCTGCAAGCCTCTTGGTTTCTTCAAGCGTAGGTTCGACAACTCCCATCTTAATCAGCTTCCATCTGTAATACTTCCTGATGTCACTCAGGCCTTCTCCTTCCATATTCATTAATGTTACAGCCGTCAATATTTGCATCGTTTCTTGATCTTTGGTCAATTGCATCATTCCGGTCAGCCCTCTAACGACCGCCGCGCGCCGCGACTCAGAACTAGGCCCAACGCTGGTAGTAATAGAGTACCGCGCCTTGCTGATATCATTAGCATATACCAGCCTTCCGCTCTCATCGAGCATCGGCTCCCCAACGGTTATAGTAGACTGCTGCCCATCCCGACCGACCACCTTCAAGCGCCGACCATAATCCGCCATTAGTTCTCTAGCCATACTCAACCAGACTTCGCCAGACCGCTTCATCGCCTTTGCCATATTGCTCATATAGATGAAGACTTGCATATCCAAACGAGTCTGTATCAACTCGACAGCTTTACCGCTAACATTCGTGCCAATGCGCTCTCCCTGTTCTTGATGACCGAGAAGGTCTTTGATATCCTCCTCGGTCATCGCAAGGAGAGTCGCCAATGCAGGCGGGACATTAGGCGACTTGGTGTACGCCGCAGGGCCAACGACTGTCTGCTGTCCGTTTTTATCTTCTACCGGATTGATAAGCAGGTAAGGATAATTCTTGATGTTGTCCTCTTCCCACATATCTTTGTGATCTTTAACCTGAGCAGGGGTAAGAATCGGCTTTTCCACCGAGCCAGTTGCGCTGATCTCAGCCAGCTTTGAACTTTGCATATTCTTGAGTCGCTGCGCATCCTTGCTAAGCCGCACGTGGCCAATGCACCGCTCGATCCCGCCACTAATGAGACGTTTCCCGAACATAGGGATGATAGGAATGAATTCGCCAGCGATCCTGCCATTATTCTCCAGTATTCCGCCACCGCTCAGTACGTATTTATGTATGGCGCGTCTTTTAACCGTCCGCGTGCGAATCAACGTGCTCCCCGTACCCTCCAAGCGTTTCTTCAGCTCAGGATCGGCCTTAAAGTCCATCTCGCTGTATTTTTCTTCCTCCCCATCAATCAACCGATATGTATACAACTCATAAGGAGCCAATACCTCCTTGTAATACTCAGCGACATATACATACTCAGGCGTGGACCAGTCGAAATAATGCTGACTGATAGTCTCTGGCCAACCTTGAGGATCATCATTGTACTTTTCTTTATAATCCTCAATAGTCATCGGCGTCACGACGAAGCAATACTTGGCATCAGACTTGTCCTGCTTTCTCGCAGCCGGATCAAAGAATACATTAGCGTCCGCTTCAAAGATAGGCTCGATAACAATACGCTGATCATCATTCTCAGGATCGAACTCATCCTCCCATACGGCGCGTAGTCGCCATGCCCCAAAGCCGCCAGCAGTCGCTTCCTCAAAGGCGTTGTCATACGCTTCTTGCGCATCAGAATCCTGCTCATCCGCTCGATACAGGCCGTCTAACAAATCGGCTAACTTGGCATCAGTTTCACCGCCACGCCCTATGAAGTCCACCGATATGCGATTGGCCCGATATTCATTAAAGATACGGATAACCGCCAAATGAACCTTATTGATCTCCAGCTTGGGCTTATTCTCGAACTGCTCCCCAAGTTTCCCCTCCCATTGGGCGCCAGCGATGCTATAAAATCGCCGATCCTCAAAACATTGTTGGCGCTCATCCTTGCAAGACACCTGAATCCGATCAAACTGTCTTAGCGCAGCTTCGTGAATTTTCAACTCTTGTTCATTCATATTACCAATGGTTTGCAATAGGGTTTGGCATGTAATCCTCTGATACCACAACGATGTTCGACGCGCGCCGTGCGGCCTCACAAGCGTACCGCAAGGCATCGATTACATGATTTTTCTTATCCGCTAATCGATTAGTCACTTCCCCTGTCTGCTGATCAATCAAGTAGCTATATAACATCAATTCATCAATCGTGTGAACGCAGCGTGGATGAACGATGATATCAAAGCTCTTGAGAAATTCAATCCCCTCAGCAACTGAGTTCTTTCCTTTAACCGCAGCGTGCATCTTAGGGAAGCCGTGCCGCTTCATGAAGCTGATAGTTTCAGGCCGCGCGCTATCCGCACGGCAAGGCCAAAGGTCCGATTCAGGAATCTTAGAAAACAGGTCCGGGGTTTCGTCGATCTCGCACCCCACCTTGTAGGCCTCATAATCGATAAACAACTTTTTACCGATTACATAGCAGCGTATCATGACGGTGGGATCAATACTAAAGCCCCAATCAGCTCCAAACCTGAACATCGCATCCGCAGGGGCCTCAAATTCCTCTATCTTATAGTTGCTAAAGACCCGTGCCTCACTATGCTGCTCGTACCCGCCCAACCAAACGTGGACATATTTATCATAATCCCGCCGCTTGTCATATTCCATTTCCTTACGCAGAACCGTAGGAAACCAGGGATTGTCCATATAGTTGGCTTCGACGATCACGGAATCATCAGGCAGCTCCTCACCCGGCGTGCGGAATAAAACATCAATCGCATCAGTCTTAAATCTAGGGTTCCAAGAGAACCAAAGTTCACTATTCTCCTTCCTGATCGTCGGTCGCAGGAGGTCAAGACTGCGCTTAGATAAGCTCTGTGCTTCCTCAACCCAAACGCGGTCAAAGCTCTCAAAGCTCTTAATTGAATCGGCGGTGTGATCTTGAAGGCCCTGGAAAACAATACGACCATCGCCGTGGCGATTTCTAATTTCAGCTTCCTGAATCTTAAAGTGGTCTTGAAGGCCGAGTGATTTAATCTTGATTTCAAGAAGGCGCTTAACAGACATCTTAATCGAAGATTGAATCTCACGAGCGCAAACGCTATGAGTATTGGGATCGCAAACGTGTTCTTCGATCATTGAGCTGCCAAAGTAATGGCTTTTCCCCGAACCACGACCGCCGTACGCGCCTTTGTATCTGTGATGTTCTTCTAGTGGAGCGAAGACGCGCGCAACATCAATATCAAGATTACGGGGACTCATTTTCCCTTTTTAGGAACCTTTGCTTTGGGCTTCCCTTTAGCAACTGAATTTTTCTTGATGCGTTTAACCTTTGCCTCTTGTTGCTTCTTTTTTCTCAAATCAGAAAATGTTTTATTTATTTCCGATTCGGTCCACTTCTTTGGGCGAACTTTCGGCGGCGGTTTTGTTCTGAATTTCGAGAATTCATGAGTGCCTAGTTTTTTGCGATGTTCACGCATCAAGATTTGATATTCAACAGTACTGGGTTTGAGCCCCATTTTCTTGTATTTCGCTCGCAGAGCTGCGACCGTTTTTTGCTCTTTTGTTATTTTCTTTTGCGGGGCTTTAGAACTCTTTTTTGTCGTTTTAGACACCACGCCCTCCAGGTACAATTTGAAATTCAGTTTCACGGATTTTATGCAAAAATCGAACACCGTGATTCTGAAGTCGAAAGCGAGATTTAACCCATACCCCCCATCGTAGACCGGCAAAGTCGATGATCCTCGAACAACGTAGACCTATCTTGGCTATGATCCGAGTCAATCGCCGACCCAACGAGTCTATCATAGAACGTAGACCATAGCACTCGACGTTCGACGACCGCCGACCTATTGTAGACTTGAGAGGTCTACTGTTCGACGTTCGACGACCGCCGACTAATGTAGTCATTGTAGGTCTATTTTGTATCATCGTCCTTCGGGTCTACTATCTTCTTAGTTACCGTAGAAATCGCTAACGGGTTTTCTTCGTCTCCCGCTAGCGTTAGTTTATCTCCGTATCGAGACGGCGATAGTTTAGACAGGAGCCATTTTCGAGTGTCGACACGGAGACGATTTCGTTGAACGGCGGCGTTATCTAACCCGCCTCTTTCTTCGTTAACGGGGATAACTTCATCCGCTATCTCTAAAGTTTCAGCCGCGAGACGTTCGACGAAGTCAATTCTCGCGCGCGCGTATCGGTCCTTAACGGAATCATCCACCCCATCCTTCCACCTGAGAAAGTTACTAGCCGATACCCCTACGGAGCGGCACGCCTCCTTCATCGGTGACTCGCTCATAAGATCGATCACTTTATCTACGATCTCGGTTTTCTCGCTATCGCTATATCGTTTCCGTTTTTTCATTCGGCGGCACCCCTTTAATTTCTCCTAAGATAACGCGCGTTCAAAATCGATCCTAGTAAAAAGCGCGGATAACTCGACCTAGCGGGTCGAGTGCGGTCGGGTCCCCTATAAAGTCCTATAATAAATAAAATAAGACCCCTAATATCTATAATCCCCGTATTTTATTAAATCTTTTACTTTATATAGGACCCGTCCTAACTCGACCCAGCGGCGGCGGTCGGGTGCGGTCGGCTTTCTTCGACCGTTTAACTCCGAAAATAATTCGTAAATCATTGTCTCCTAATCATTTTAGACCGAAAATAATCCTTTACTTTTGGGACTCGACCTAGTATATTTTAGTATCGAAATAATAAAGTTTTCGTTTAACTCGACCGATACTATAATAGTAGGGTCGAAAACCGAAAGGAGCCTAAGATGATTTCTAGAAAAAAGATTAAAGCCGATTTTCGGGAGGCGGGTTTACTCTCCGATATTCTTTCTATTATAATAGAAGGAACTAACGTAGAGTGGAAAAGTCTATCTTTCGATACTAGGAAAGAGAGAAGCCTAGACGCCTTTTTAAAACTTCGGTACGGGTACGAAATCGGCGCGGTCGGTTTTCGTAACGGCGCGCCGACCGTCGATGAACTTCGGTACGCGGATGAAAATTATTAAACGTAGACGAAAGGAGCCTACGATGAATTGGAAAGAGAGCGCGCGGATGTCGATAGGAGAGCGAGTAGGCTTTACTATCGTATTAGATGAAGACGGCGTTGAGATTTGGATTTGGGATCGAGAAAGGATAGTAGAGACTTATACGGTCGATGCTCCGATCCTACCTATTAAGGAGCTTAGAATTTGGGCCGATACTTTCCTTACTACTATAGAGGAAGTAAAGGCGCGCGGTAAGCTCTACGACCCGCCGCCGATCCTATCGGATAACCTAGACTAAAGGAGCTTACGATGAAGAAGAAAACGAAATGCCCTCAATGCTTCGCTAAGGAAGTAAGACGGTACGAAGAAAAGCCCATCGCCGATCCTACCCACCCGAAGGATCGATCTTACGATGTTACGCCGTATGAGCTATTTTGCGAGAATTGCGGTTGGGGAAAGAAAGGGAAAACGTATAAAAATCTATTAGGGAATATGTTCTCGATTAAAACCCGATAACCTAGACTAAAGGAGCCTACGATGCCTAGTATTAGACCCGAAGATAAGATTTTGAGCCCCGTTTATACGCGGCTTAATAAGACCGCTAGAATAGACGAAGGCGATTGGAACCATTGCGGACCCTTAGCGGTTGCCGTCCTTACGGGGAAGCCTTATAAGGAAGTTGCGAAGGCTTTTGAGACGCTGACTAATCGTAAGAAAAGGAAAGGGACCCGACCCGATTTTATTAGAGACGTTTTAGACCACTTCGGTTATCGGCTTAAGCGTCTTAATATCGATGACGTTCTAGCGAGCTATCCCGCTCGATGGGTCGGCGCGTTTAAATTCGTAACGTCGCACCATCCAGATCGGATACCCGCATTTTGGAAAAACGGAAAGAGCTATCTAGCCCTTACGAGTAAGGCGCGGCACGCCTTCGCTATCGTAGACGGCGTTAACCACGATTGGACTAAGGCGCGCTCGTTACGGGTGGCCTATCTTTTCCTAGTAACGAAGAAATCAAAGTAGATCGAAGGAGCCTATTATGAAAATCGAAGAAATTGAAAAAGAGTTTCCGCTCTATACCGAAAAGGATAGAGCGGAAGTTGCCGCGCTTATAAAGGAGTGCGGAGAGGATGAGGACCTTTATAGTATCGATGCTAAGGACCTTAAACGGTACGGAGAGCTATTAGGAGAGGCGCGGGAGCGCGTTAATCTCTATTGGCTTCTATCTTTAGTAGAGCTGAACGGTACTTGGGGTTGGAGTGATTCGATGGGGGTTAGAGACGATTGGCTTATCGTCGAGCAGGTAGCGCGGACCTACGAGCTAGGGAGAGAGCTTAAGGATCGTGAATGGAGCCTAAAAATCTGCGATGAGGGTTTTGCGTATCGGGATTTAGGGTTGAACGTAGAACCTTGGGACGATGGGAGGGTTTACTATTATCGGCTTAGGACTAAGTTCCGTACCTACGAGTGGATACTGGTTGCGGATAAGAACGGCTTAGAAATCGGGGTCGAGTATAACGGAGAATTGGAAAGTAGTTATATCGTAGAGCGGATGGATAACCCGTGGACGAAAGAAGAAGCCTTAGACTGGATAGAGAAGTATCTAAAATAGACGAAAGGAGCCTATTATGAAATTGAACTACCGATTTTGGGATTTGATCCCGACTAGCGATGGGCCTTACTATGGGGAGCGCGCCGTGCGCTTAACGATTAAGGATAAGCCGGTTTTTTACCGCTCTACCGTTGCTTATGGCCCTGTGGTTGAGAATATGGAAATCTGCTACTTTCGGAAAGGGTGGACTATCTTTAAGACTATTCGATGGACTATAGAAGGCGAAGGAGAAAGCCGATTAGCCACTTACATTTCATTCGTAGAGGCGCGCGCGAAAGGAAAAACCTTTACTCACGAAGAAGAATTGATAACGGTCCCCGATTGGGAGATATTAATGGCCCGAAATCTTGATCTTTAAGAAAGGAGCCTTTATGGGAAAGCCTAATTATGAAGCGCGCGCGGAGATGATAGACGCTTACGTGCGCTTAGAGATGATCCGCTTAGTCGTTAAGCGGGAAACGAATCATATTAGACGAATTAAGTCTATTATGATGATACTGGGCGGCGAGTACGCGGAACCCGATGGGCGGGTGCGCTCGACTAAGGAACTGTCGGCGCTCGACGATTGGCTGACTAAGAATGTCGGAATATCGACCTTGAAAGCCTATAATCGAGCGGTGGAAAACGATAAGGCTATAATCGGACCCAACCTGGCGGATATTCAAAACGAAGTGGGTAAGGTTTTGGCCAAAATGGCGAAAGGAGCCGAAAAATGAACTACGCGGAATTTGAAAAACTGGTCGTATCTAAGCGCAATAACCGCTTAGACGTTTGGGGCGTGATCGAGACGGTAGAAGATAAGCTCACCCATATTAGCGGAGTGGGTAAAGTAGTAACGTCTTACTCCGTAGGAGGCGGCATATCTTTTCCAGCGCAAGGAAAGTCATTCTCGCATCTACCTTTCGAGAAAGCCTCACTAGCGGGATTCAAAAAGTTGCTCAAAAGGCCGTTCCAGATAGACCGCACACCGTTAGCGAAAGGCTGCCATTTCGATTGCGCGCGCGGTCGGTATATCGGAGAAGCCGTTCAGGAGTTAGCGATGGAGCGCGGCTGGGCAGGGAAGTACGCGGACGCGGACCACGATCAGTACGCGGACGCCGTAGAGGAAGCAGAAGATTTTCTCCAGTCCTTATGCCCGAAGAAGTGCTGGGCTGGGTTTAACGAAAATGGAGATTGGGGTGTGTGGGATGATTAGAACTGAAGATGAAACGGCGGTCGATTTGGTGCTGGTCCTGCTTAGGGATTATGAAGCGCCAGATTATTCGACTATTTTGCGGATAGCTTATAGGGTGAAAGATGCCTTTGCGCAATATAGCTCTCCTAGTACGGTGGCGACTATCGTGGATCGGCGTATAAAGGAGGCGCCAGCGGGTTGGTCTCTATTCCGCTCAGATATTCTATACCCGCCGACTATAGCTATAGGCTCGGTCGTAACCGACCGCTCTACTAATCGTAGGGGAGCGGTCGTGGCTTTCGTAGACGATTGGGGCGTGGTTATACGAGATGCGGATGGCGAAATTCATACTGCGAGAAATCGGAATTTGATAAGGGAGAAATTATGAAAATACCCGAAGTTGTGCTGGAAGATTTTGAGCGCGTTTATGCTGAGATGGAAGATGGGGGAGATACGAGCGCGTGGAAATCGTTGCCGGAAGGATACTGGAGTGCGTTCTGGGTCTGGAGGAATGCGAAGGCTAAGGACGAAAGGGACATGGCGCGCGCTTATCGGCTTTATGTAGAGCGCACGGCGAAGGTTAACTTTAAGCGCACGATGAAAGGAGGGTTGGGGAGATGAGAGATGGCGCTGAGAAACGAAAAGAGTATTTGCGCAAAATCTGCGGAAGGATTCTGGATGAGGATAATTCGCGCTTGGCGCCTCTGGCTCTGGAGGCGCTGAAGGAATGCGGCTTAGTAAAGGAAGCCTTATTTACTCGCTTCGTTTTATACTTATGGGAAGGTGATGCGCGGGAGCTATCGGCGCGCGGTGATCGAGATAATGCTGCGCGAAAAATCGCCTTAGCTCCTTTATACCGGGCACAATTCCGTACCATAGACCCTTTAGCCATTAGAGAGGAACTGCTAGAGACTGGCGGCTGGCAAGTTCATGAGCTTCAAGATAACTGGGAGAACCAAAAGCGCATTTTGTGGATAGCGGGGTGTAACCTTAAGGAGGAAAACCGATGGGCATAACGATGGTCACAATTTATTACTGCTTAGCCGTGGCGTTTATCGTTACGGTGGTGGCTGGGCTGCGGATACGGAGCGCGGAGAGGCGTGAGGCTGACTTATACGTCGATTGGCGCCGTGAGCGTGGGCGCGCCTTAAAGTATCGCGGTGCGTTGGAGTATCTGGAGACGATATTGAGGCCTAATCAGGTCTATGTTAGCGCAGATCCCGCTAAACCCGCACCGGGGAAAAGAAGCCGTGAGTACATTCGCGCTCACATTTTACGGACCCTAAAAGACGCTGAAATTCAAAATAAAAAGGAGACGCGCCCGTAACTCGTTGAAAAATAAAAGACTTATGTCACCGGGGTCGAGTTACGCTGGCAAAAATATTACTAGCGGAAAAATAAAATATATACTATCTTATAGGCAAGGAGAGTTGACCGATGACTGATGAACAAATTTGGTTAATGATAGCGGAAGCGTGGAATAAGCCCACCGCCGATAGGACGCTTTTAGAGAAGGCGATGACGGCTGCGGGTTTGTGTTACTCCTTAACGGTACTGGCCGACTATAATCGGTGTTCTTTTAGCACCGCAGGGCGTTTACAGTATCAAGTTAAGGCTCCACGGGATTCTGGCAGCTTCCCTTACCGCTGGCCGATGGACCGCGCTCACGATAAGGAGCGCGCCTTGTTCTGTTTCGGTTTGGCAAGAAAGGCGGGACGAAATGGGCAGGCCTAAGAAAGTTTGTCCGCGCTGCGGGTTGATTGATAATCCCGATTGCGCGAAATGCCGCGCGCGAATTAAGCAGCGCGAACAAGTTAAGCAATGGCAAATTGATCACGCGGAACAATACGCCGAAATACGTAAGGAAGCCATGGCGAAACAAAACGCCAAGCGCAAATCGAAGCATCAAGAGGGTCGGCGCAATAAGGACCTTTACCAGCCGAAATCACTTCAACAGCTTCCGGTTGAGAAAATGATTAGAGCTTTTAAGGAAGGCAGGGTGGTATCGTGAGAATTATCGGCGCGGGTTTAGCGGGTTTATTGGCCGCTCAATACTTCCCGCACGCCTCTATTATAGAGGCATCGCCGAAACCGGACACGCATAAGGCGCTGTTACGATTTCGGAGTGATAAGATTGCGCGCTTTCTGGGCATCGATTTCTTACCCGTTACTGTAAGGAAAGGAATATGGCTTAATGGACGATTTATTGATCCTGATATTCGAGTGGCTAACTGGTATGCGCAAAAAGTGATCGGAAGTTTGGCTGATCGGAGTATTTGGAATTTGGATCCTGTTACTCGATATATCGCGCCGGAATGGCTGATTGAAGAGCTTATCGCGCGGTGCGGTGATCGGATAACGTGGGGCCTAGAGGCGGGAAAGGAGATACTGGACTTAGGAGAGGACCTTATTAGCACCATCCCATTGAAATTTTGGGCCACTGCTTTCGATTTAGGTAGCACTCCGCCATTCGCCTATCAGCCAATCGCAGTTCGGCGTTATCGCATTCCATCAGCTAACGTGTATCAGACCGTTTACTTTCCCGCTCCCGATCAACTTTTATATCGGGCTAGTATCACTAAGGATATACTAATTTGCGAGTATATTGGGCGGGTCGATGATCCTGTATTTGACGATAGCGTTTTGGACGCTTTCGGTTTGGCGGGTAAATGGATAGAACCGATGGATAATACGGCGCGGGAATTTGGCAAAATCCGCGCTATCGATAACGAGTGGCGCCGCAGTTTTATTTATTGGCTCACGAATAAGCATCACGTGTACAGCTTGGGCCGATACGGAACGTGGCGCAACATTTTGCTGGATGAGGTCTTTAGCGATTTGGAACAGATTCAACGATTGCTTAGGACCGGAAACAAATATGACCGCTTACTTAATGTAATAAACCCTTTTAATAAGGAGGCCTGAAATGGCTAAGAAGAAAGAAACGATGAAGGGGCTGGTCGCTGAGTATAACAAGCTGACCGGCAAGAAGGTGAAGAGCTTCAAAGACATGAAAGAGGCTCAACGCAAAGTGAAGGCCGCGCGGGTTTTGGCCAAGAACAAGGTGAAACCGGCAGCCGACAAAAAGACCCCGGCCAAGCGGAAGACATCGCCGGGTCGTGGGGCCACGGGTCCGCGTCCGCGCCACGCCTGTAAGGTGGCGAAAGGGAAAAAGACCTGGGAATTCAGATCAGTCCAGAAGGCATTCACCGAGTTAGGCTTGCCGATAGGTAAGCTCGTGAAGTTCCGTAAGGGGCTGGCTGAGTCGAAGAAAGCCGAGTTTGAAGGCGGCTATAAGTTCTCCTTAGTGGCGAAGTAGGCTCCCGCTACATAGGAGCACCCAGAGCGCGGGGATAGTTTACACTATCCCCGTGTTCGCATTTATAGACCGCAGTACAACGAAAGGAGCGAAAGGTGTCTAAAGACCTATCGAAAAGGTTGATGAGCTGCGTTACAGACCTTATTAAAGCCGATGAAAAGGTGGCTAAGGCTGAGAAGGCGCTGACGGAAGCGAAGAAAAAGGCCCAGACGTTACGTGAAGAGACTATACCGGGGATGATGGAAGAGTTGGGAATAACCCGCCTAGATCATCGTTCTGGGCGCGTAGTAACGGTGAAACAGGAAGTTTACGCCTCTATCCCAGCCGATAATAAGGAGGCAGCGCACCGCTGGCTAGAGGAACACGACCACGGGGATCTGATCAAAGTAGATGTTACCGCTAAATACGGGAAAGGAGATATCAAAAAGGCGATCAAACTCTGGGAACAACTGGAGAAAAAGGGGCTGAATGTCGCTTTTAAGGAATCAGTTCACGCTAGTACCTTAAAGGCGTTTTTACGGGAACAATTAGCCGCAGGAAAGAAAGTGCCGCTGAATTTGTTCGGCGCACGTCCTGTTTTGACAACTGTTATTAAATAGGAGAGACCATGCCTAAGAAAAAGCCAGTTACGAAAAAGAAACCGCCCACAAAGGCGGTCGCAAAACGCGGTTCAACTGAAGTTGGGAAGCCGCTTGATTTTTCCGCTGATGCGGGAAAAGGGATGGAAGGAAGTGATGCCGATACTTTCGCGCTGCCTTTCGTCAATGTTCTACAACCCTTATCGCCGCAAATGGACACCATCGATGGCGCCAAAGCGGGGATGTTCTTCAACAGTATTACCATGGAGCTTTTCAAGACCGTCCGGGTCATCCCGTGCGCCTTCCAACGGCGTTTCTTGCGTTGGGCCCCACGTGACCAGGGTGGCGGCTTCAAAGGTATCTTCCATCCATCCGACATCGAAAGCGGCAAGATCGATGGAGTGGAGCGCGATGAAAATGGCTTTTTGAGTATCGATGGCGATGATTTGCGAGATACGCGGAGCCATTATTGTCTCGTGTATTCGGAGAAACTGGACACATGGACCCCTGCGGTCATCTCGATGTCCAGCACCCAGGTGAAAAAGTCCAAACGGTTTATGAGCATGATTAACGGTTTGGAGCTCAAAAAGGGGAAACAGAGCTTCACCCCGCCGTCCTTCAGCCACATCTATGAATTTTCGACCGTTAAGGAAGAAAACGAAAAGGGTAAGTGGTTTGGTATCGAAATGGAGCTTGTCGGTCCTGTGGAAGATGCTTCGCTGTACGCCAAAGGCCGCGCGTTCAACGAGCAGGTTTTGGCCGGGGAAGTTAAAGTGTCGGACCCCGTGCCGGAAACGTCTAACGGAGACGATGACGATTTTTAATTGTCGTCTAACGGTGGGCGGGGATTATACCCCGTCCACTTTTACTTACAAAGGTTGCATACATGGATACGATGCATAAAGCAGCAATTGAATATGTTAAAAAGGGGTGGCTCGTTTTCCCTTTACACTCCGTTAAAAAGGACTTACAATGTACTTGTGGCAAAGTTGGTTGTACCGATGCCGGCAAACATCCCCGCACAAGGCAAGGCCACAAGGATGCTACAAGAGATTTGGCGCAGGTCGATAAGTGGTTCAAGAAAGGTCGAGCTAAATCCAACATCGGTATCGTTACGGGTGAGCGCTCAGGCATTACCGTTATCGATATTGATATTGGCGAAGGCAAATTTGGTAAGGAATCATGGGCAGAGCTAATAAAGGAGCACGGGGAACCTGAAACCCTTATGGCTCAAACGGGGTCTGGCGGCTTACACGTGATCTTCCAGTATAATTCGGCATTAAAAACTGCGTCTAATATCTTGGGCAAAGGGATCGATTGCCGAAATGATGGGGGCTATATTGTCGCAGCTCCATCGCACCATTGGTCTGGTGGGAAGTACAAGTGGCTTAACTGGGGAACCGATTTAGCCGTGCTTCCAGCGCACTTATCGCAGCGCAAAGAGACCAGAGGCAGACCGCGTAAAGATGATCCATATCGCGGGAAGTACACCATTGAACAAATCGCTTCGATGTTAGAGTGTATTCCTTCCGACGATAGGGACCTGTGGCGTGCGGTCGGTATCATTCTAGGACGTGAGTTCAATCGTATCGATGAGGCTTGGGAGCTATACACAGAGTGGGCCGACACTTATACCGGGAAGAAAGGCAGGGGGCACGACGAAATCATGCATCAGGCCTTCTACGAAATATCACAAGAGGAATCATCCAGCCAATTATCATTCGGCACCATCGTTAAGGCCGCGCTCGATAACGGTTGGGCTCCGAAGAAAGGCGAAGTGCCTATTGAAAATTTTGTGTATTTCGGTCCTGGGAACAGTTTTATATATCGGCCTACCATTAATCATTGGGTGGGGTCGGCGGTCGATGCTGCTGTATCTCCCGTTAATATGAACGGTAAGATAGTGAAGGCAAGCGATTGGCTAAAGATAAACCAATTATGTACATCGATGACCTGCGATCCCGCTATTGATGAGGATTATTTGAAGGGGCACGATTGTAGGGAAGGGGAGATTATCGAGAACCCCGGTGCCGCTTTGTTCAATTCCTATCGGCGACCCACGATTGAACCGGGAGATGCGAAGTTGGCCAAGCCTTTTATCGAGCATTGCCATTTGATGTTCGATAAACCGGGAGATGCGAAACAATTTCTCGATTATATGGCGCATCGAGTACAGAAGCCATGGGAGAAGCCACGTTTTGCGCTCCTTATATCGGGAGGCCAAGGCGTGGGGAAGGATACTGCTGTTGAATTTTGCGCTCCTGCTATCGGCGTTTGGAATTTTGCCAATATCGATCCTAATGCGCTTGAGTCCAGCTTTAACGAGTATGTTACAGCCACCCTTATAAGAATAAATGAGGCGGCTAACTTAGCTGAGATGACAAAGTGGGCTTTTAATGAGCACACCAAAGTTCTTATCGCTGGCTCACCGGACATCTGTCAAGTAAACCCTAAATATGGTCAAAAGTTCTCAGTCAGAATGCATTGTGGCGTGGTCATCACCACTAATCACTTAGCGGAAGGCATATATATCCCGCCGGATGATAGGAGATACGATGTTATACAATGCGCTACGCTGAAAGAAATGGGGCTGGGGGATGATAAAAAGCGGAGAGATTATTTCAGCGACCTGTGGCAATGGTTTCTTAAAGGAGGCATGGCTCATGTAGCTGCTTACCTTCAAGAACGGGATATCAGAAAATTTTCGGCCAGCAATGGTCAGCGTAAAACTGATGCGCATAAGACGATTGTTGCAGGCGGTATGGGCGGGGATCAATGGCTGGATGATATTATCGATGAACTGGGAGAGCCTATTGCTATACGCTCTGACTGGCTTATAACGAGAGCAACCGAAGGTGGAGAGAAGGAAGCAAACATACGACGCAAACTGGGGCCTACGATGGGACGGTTGGGTTACACGATGCTTCGTAGCAACCACAAGGACGGTCGATGGAAGATAGGAGGCAAAAAGGTTACGGTGTATGCGAAATCGGGGCTGCCAAATGGATATGATCCGCAAACTGAATTACTAAAGGAGCCATTCTAATGCCACTTGATGTACAAATGTTACAAGCTATGCCGCCGGGAACCAGATTTGCGACTGGCGTAGCAACAGACTGTAGCGAAGGTCTATTTATGGCCAATACGGGGAAAGAATTGCGTTGGGTCGCTATGCGTGGCCAAGGAACGCACGACTGGGCGATATATTGCCATTTTGATGCTGCCACCATCGATGAGATAGCTCGCACAGGGGATAAGGTTCAAATGGAACAACACATTAGGTTCTGCGTTCCCTGCGATGATGCAGCATTAAAATGTTATAGGAGATAGATGTATGCGAAAACACTGGCGATATTTGAAGTATTTGGCAAGGCATAAATGGTATGTCTTTATCGAATGTTGCAAGTTAGGAATACCCTTCCACGGCGTATTCCACGACTTATCGCAATTGTTGCCTGATGAATGGTTTGCTTATGCTGAGTTTTTTTATGGCGATTGGCTGGATGATGTTAGTCCTTATATCCAAAAACGATTTAACAAGGCGTGGCTTAAGCACCAGCGAAGGAACAACCACCATTGGCAACATTGGGTTCTGCGTAGGGACAGCGGAGAGTCCATCCCGGTTGACATACCGAAGAATGTCATCCTCCATATGATAGCTGACTGGCGTGGAGCTGGTCGCGCGATGCAAGGTTATGATGATTCTAAAATGTATTATCACAATCGTAAACGCATTATGATACTTACGGAAAAGACGCGTGCTGCCATCGAGTGGCGTCTCCGTTACAATGAAAGGGACCTGTAATGAAAGTAACACTACTTAACTATACGCAAGACGCCATCGACCTATTGCTGTTCACCAAAAGCACGCGGCTTGGCCTCACTCCGGGGCTGATGGATAAAATTAAGGCGATGGACGAAGAAGACAAGATGAAACAGCTAGTGTATATGGCCAATACGGTCCCCAGTAGCTGGGAGTTTGTCGATTACACCTTCTTGATCGAAGGGGTTAGCCGCGCCTTTACCCATCAGCTAGTGCGGACCCGCACGGGGTCTTATGCCCAGCAAGCCATGCGGGTCGTAGATATGAGCGACTTTGATTATGTTTATACGCAGCATAATCTTGAAAACGATTTTGAGCGAACCGTGATTGATGTTTTACTTGGGCGTATACACGAAGTCTATCATGGCTTACTTCAAAATGACGTTCCCATCGAAGATGCACGGGGCATCCTCCCGACTAACATAGCGACTAACATCATAGCGAAGTTCAACCTGCGGGCCTTCGCTCAATTGATCGCTAGTCGCATCGGCGGTCGCACCCAAGGTGAATATCGAAGCGTTGCCATGGCGATGGCGGATGCCGTGCTCGAAGTTCATCCGTGGGCCGAAATGTTCATCTTCAAGAAGGATCGTGATTACTACGATGAAGCTGAAAAGTTCGCGGCTACGCTTTCGCCGAAAGACAAAGATCAGCTTCTCAAAATCATCCACCACATGAGGGGAGCTGGGTCATGAATAAGCGTGATTTAATAGTCAATTTGTTAGGCTATTTTATGTTCTTTATCGTTGCCGTTGTATATCCTATCGGATTGTGGATAGGGGGACAAGATCACGCAACGATACGTTATGCTGAAGTGATAAATAAAGAATCTGTTAAAAGCAGAGTATTTTATATCACTTTGCAGGCGAAAGGCACAGCATGGGGCTTTACGCAAACGTGGACCGAAAATGTGCCTTATCAATTTTATGATGCTATAATGATTGGTGATACCGTCGATGTCAAAAATCGTTGTACATTAACATTCGCTAATAAATATTGAAGGAACGGACTTTATGAGTTACCAAATCTTTGATCTCGACAACTGCATTTCGGATGATAGCTGGCGCATTCCGCACATCCAGCACGAAGCTGACAACGATTTTATCAAATTCCACGATTATCATTCGCTGTCGGCGTTCGACGTTCTCAAAAATGAGGAAGCCGTTCGCACCAAGAGCGACATCATTATATTGACCGCAAGGCCTGTGATATATCACGCGATAACTATGCATTGGCTGGAGCTGCACAATATAACGATCACCCACTTGCTGATGCGTAGCGTTCACGATCACCGATCCAGCGTAGTGGTGAAAAAGGAACTGCTAAACGTTTTGTTCAATATGGCTAACGTGCCCATTCGTGAAATCGAAGCGGCTCACGATGATGATCCTAAA
>Ga0180437_10001454_pt1 | contig 40582 bp, 74 predicted proteins | sample SS_ome_4_FD_132410 | JGI IMG/M metagenome (GOLD analysis project Ga0180437, IMG submission 132410) | Hypersaline lake sediment archaeal communities from the Salton Sea, California, USA - SS_3_D_1 metaG | ecosystem: Environmental > Aquatic > Non-marine Saline and Alkaline > Hypersaline >...
GTCCATTATAGCTTTTTGCACTTTTGGGTTTGAATAGTATACTCTAACTATACTCTCCATCCTCTTCTTCTTAACGCCCATAAATATCTCAGCCCCCTCCCTTATTTATTGTTTATTATACCCTATTGAGTGTATACAAATTCCCACATCTCCAGCACAATAAACCTTAAAAATTCAAGAAACCCAGTTACACCATGCAATTAAAGCTAGAATCCCCCAAGCTGTTCACCGATATAATATCCATTATATCAGAACTGGTCACAGAGGTTAAAATAAAGGTAGATAAAGAGGGAATGTCTCTTACAGCCGTAGACCCTGCAAACGTAGCTATGGTCTATTTCAAGCTTCCAGCAGAGCTTTTCTCTGAATTCGAAGTCCCAACAGACGAAACAATAGGAGTAAATCTCGACAATCTAAAAGCAATATTAAGAAGATGCAAGCTTGGCAGTTCTCTTACACTCCAAAAACACGAAAACCTTCTGAAAATAGGAATACAGGACAGAATCAAGCGCGACTTCTCCCTCGCACTTCTTGACATAGACACAGAAGAAAAGGAAATACCTGAATGGGAATTTCAGTCAGTAATAAAAATGGACGCCGAGTCATTCGCCCAGGTCATAGAAGACTGCGGCGTTGTATCAGACGCCTGCACTTTCCTTGCAGAACCAACCAAATTCCAGGTAGAAGCATCAGGAATAAACTCAGCAAGAGCAGAATTCTCTTCAGACGAAGTAGAAATTCATTCAGGAAACAGCACTTCCCGTTACTCCCTCGAATACCTAAACAAATTCATCAAGGGAAACAAAATCTCCAACAGAGTGACAATCAACTTCTCTGACAACCATCCTATCAGGATTAACTTCCCCACCGGCCAGGTGATGTTATCCTTTATTCTCGCACCTCGTGTTGAACAAGACGATTAAAATGGTAATTAAGGATAAATTTTTTGCTATTATGGCTGGAGCAATGATAATGACTACAGCAGCAGGAATAAGCCTTGCATTTCTTATAAATAAAAAAGAAAGAGAACAAAGATCTTCCAGAGAAGCATTTACCCATACTATAACTGTCGCCAGAGAGACAGCATCAGTCATGGCAGACGCAATAGAGACAAACGCCCTTTATGACATAGAATACAACGGCAGAACATACACGGTCGCTCGAACTTCCACAGGCGTAAGATCTGTCTTCCTAAAAACAGAAAGAGGATACGAAAGGGCCAATCTCCCAGAAAACGAAGAATCTAAATTATTCTCCAAACTCCAAGAATAAAATGTTAATCAAAGATAATTTATCCGATTACGAAGACATAACGACTTTTCCGGAAGTTGTTGCAGCCGTCGGCGCAATAGTCTTAGGAATAGATACTCTGAGCAGACCAAAGGCAAAGCCAAGACCAAAGGTAACATACTCAGACATAGAGTTCATGGAAAAATATAAACTCCCAGCAGAGCTCCATATAAACGACGAGCCAAGGTTCAGAAGGCTCGCAAAGCTCGGCTTTATAGAACAAGACGAATTCTATCTTCCACATCAAATATACCTCCTCACTCTAGAAGGCAGAAATTTCCTAACAAATTGGCACAAAAAGCGACAACCAAGAACAAGAATTGAGGATTTAGCATCAAGATTAGGAATTAAAACTCTAATATCAAAACTTAAACCAGCGGCCTAAAATAAAAATTTTTACTCTTCAGCTTCACTAGCCAAAAAAGCCCACCAAGGCTTCTTAACAGAAATTAATTCGCCTGTCTCAGCATCAACCTGACTTTCAACCTGCATCCTCTTTCTAAACAATCCTAAAACTCTTGAATTTCTCTCAGCCTTCATTTCATAACCCAATCTTGTCTCATTACCTTCTCCAACTTCTTTCAACTCAAGTGTGCAGTTTCTTTCAGCAGTGCAAACTCTCAACCTCAATCTCTGTAAAGCTGTTTCAGCAGCAACATCAGGCATAACTTTAACCTCAGCATTTCTCCCATTGCTTAACATTACATTCAATCTTGCTCTTCCTTGAGTTACAGTTGGTACAACAACTAAATCACTATGAGCAGAAATATTTCTAACTCTTAATCTGATCCTTTCGCTTCCACCTTCTATTCCCTCCCAGTTAACTCTAAATTCTGTTCCTTCCTGAGTTCTGTACTCTCCAGGGAAAATCTGGAATCCTTCTCTGACTCTTGCATCTGCAGCATCAGTAAGTTGCTGTCCGCCCGCAGCTACAACTTCTTCGTGCATTGGACCTGTAGTATCTCCTGCCTGAATTTGTTCAGCACAAACAATTCCAGTCATTCCGACTAGCAAGAGCGCAAACACAACAAATATTGCTACTTTTACCATGTTTTCCTAATGAAAATACTACTTTTTAAATGTTTTGGTATCTAATCTAAATTCTTTTATACCCCTGTCTCCTTTATAATCCATGGTAATCAAAACTCCCCACCACTATAGATTCACAGAAAGCGACTTAAGATTCATGGAAAGATATCGTAGAGCAAGCTTTCTAAATCCAGATAGGGTAGTGAGAAGATTCAAAGATCAAGAAAGAGTGCAACAATTTACAGATTTAGGTTTAATGATATCCGATTTCAGAGATCTTTACCCAGAAATGGGTAACGCCATGCATTACTGTTGTCTGAGAATGGTGGCACGTTTAACAATTACTGGAGAAGAATTACTCAGAAAAGCACGAAGACAACCAGGCTCAATCAAAATAGTAAGAAACCCTGCCCGTAAATACCGAACGAGACAAGAACAAGCTTCTGCGGCCTAAAAATTCTCACGTTCCCCCAAAACATTTATAAACTATAGCTAACTATAGATAACTATGGTTACTACAATCCAGCTTGATGAAACAGTGAAAAAGAAATTGGATTCTCTTAAGGTTCATTATAGAGAAACATACAATGAATTGCTAAGAAGGTTAATAGAAAGTTATTCAGCGGGTGATAAAGAAAGCTTGATTGAAACAATCGAGATTATGTCAGACCCTCAAACAATGAGAAATATAGCAGAGGGCCTTGAAGATTATGAAAAAGGAAGAACAAAGACTCTAGAAGAGGTAGAAGAGGAGTTAGGCCTTTCTTGAGAATGTATTCTGTCCATTTGACAATAAAGGCACAGAATGCTCTTAAGAAACTGGATAAATTTTATCAAGAAAGAATAAGGAATAAATTAAAATCATTAAAAGAAAATCCTAGATTGGGAAAACCATTAACAGCTAACCTTTCTGGGATGTGGAGTTTAAGAATAGGAAAATGCCGTGCCATCTATGCAATCAAAGATAAAGAATTAATCGTTTTGGTTTTAGACATCGCACATAGAAAAAAGGTTTATTAAAAACTCTCGCATTCCTTCCACATCTGCATAAACTGGGCCCTAAGTATCCTAATCAGCGGCCTTGACTTTGTCCATATAGTAATATAATCCTTAGGATCACTAATCTCCGGTTTTCCAATTGTAATTCTCGCAACTTCATTATCAAAAACAGTAAACCTCAAAGGACTCTCGCCAAATTTCTTATTGTATTTCCTAATCTTACACCCTATCTCTTTCCATTCTTTTGCCCTTTTCTCAGTATCCTTATTCACAACCCCAATCAATCTAACATCAGCACCTTTCTTTACAGACTTCTTCATAGCCCTAATTCCTTTTCCCCAAACTTTCCAATTCCTTTGAACACCAAAAACTTCCTTCTTTACAATATCATTTTGTTCAGCCAGCTTATTCATAATTGTCTGTTGCCCTTTCAATAAAGAAAAAATAAATTCATCTTCACTATCTTTTATCTTATCCAGATTCTTTGAACTTTCTTTCAACTTTTTCAGCTCATTCTCCTTTTCCTTAATCCTATTCTCAACAAAAGTTTCAAAATTAATTATTCTATATCTCTTGCTCTCCCCAGGAAGAGAAGCGAGAATACCTTTCCTCTCAAAATCCTTCAATATACCATAAAGCTTGTTCTGCGGAACACCAGAATCAAAACTTATCTCTTTTGGACTTCCGCTTTTCAACTTAACAAGCGAAGCAAGAGCTTTCGCCTCATATTCAGAAAATCCCAGCGATTTGAAAAACTTCATCCTATCCATAATTGTTTTCTCCATATATACCCTAAGTACCTTCAGAGTAGCGCTTTATATACTTTTGTACCACAAAAGTACTTGAACTTTATATAACAACTCAAAGACCCAAGATAATGGGTTTAAGAAGTTATTATAGGGCACCAGGAACAGAAAGAAGATTAAGACAAGAGAGAGAAAAGAGAAAAGAACTAAAGCAAGCTCTCTCAAGATTCAGAAGAACAAGAGACCCCTGTCATCTAGTAGAGGCACATTCTGCCTTTGTGAATATGGAGGGTTTTTTAATATATAACGGCTTTATAGAAGAACTTCTCGCAGCTTTAGGAATAAAAGGAAAACAACTTAAAAAAGAATTCCCTGAGTTTGAATTCGAAACAAAACTAGATGTACAGTCAAAAGGAAAGAAAGTTTCTTCTTCTTCGTTATTAAGTAAACCAATCCCCTCAGATAGCGGATTTTTATCTAACGGGAGGGCTAACTCAAGATACTCTGAGAATCATTTTTATGAAATGCCTGATGATAGTGAACTTGTTATCATGGAAAAAGCAGATCATACAAACATAAAGCGTAAAGGACCAGCTCAACCATTGCATTTATTCCTTAAAGGGGGAAAGTTTGTTAGCAAAAAAAGAGACCAAGTAGAAAGAAATTGTTCAAGAGAAGATGTTCATAGAGCAACATCAGAGGCTATAAGCAAAGGAGGAAGATATGTAGGAGGGTTAACAAGGGACAGAACAAGAACAGATTTTCTATCTGCTAGAACGGGAAGAATCTATCTTGTTGTTTGTGACGAGTGTTCAATAGGAGAAAAAAAAGGAAAAAGAGTAAGACATCAAATAGAAATAGAATATTCTTCTTATATCCCTGACTTTTTTCCAGAATTCCAAAAAGATTCTGAAAGACAAATAGGTTCAGAAATCTTGGACCTGACAAGTATAGTTCAAACAAACTGGATAGGACAAATTGGTAAAACAAAGATTACCCGTTTAGAACCAACAAGAGAAAGAAAACGTGATTTCTTAAAATGCCGTTAAACAACTTAGTTTTCATTTCAGGACCACAGGGAGCAGGAAAGACAACCTTAGTAAAACGCCTCCTGCAAGAACTTCCTAACTCAACAAGCCCTGAGTTAGAAACAAGAAAGCCAAAGTTTTATTGGGATAAAAGATTTCCTGTAAAGATAGACCATTTTCATAGACAAGCTCTAAAATGGGCCCAAAGAGCAATAGAAAACTATGAATATTGGAGAGCAGCAAGATCTTTTCCCGAAAAACTCGTTATAGGAGACAGATGCATTTACGATACTCAAGTCTTCACAAACATGTGTGTTCAGCTAGGATGGTTTTCCCAAGAGAAAGCTGATCTATTATGCAAAAACCTTTCTGTTCTTTATCGCCCAGAATTAATAGGCCCCTGGGCAATTGTCCTAAATCCTGGTTTTGAAATCTCAAAAAGACATCTTAAAGCAAGAAGAAACAGCGGTCATTGGGTAAAATTCGGAGAAAAAGATGATGGCTTCCTCAAAGCTTCTTGCGAAGCTTTCAAATCTTTAAGGGATCATCAGCGTGTCCTTTACCTAGAAGAAAGGGCAAACTCTCCAGCAATCCAAAAAATCAAAGATTGGATGCATAGCAATGATATCAGAAAATAATTTCCAACATCACAACAATCTTTAAAAATTGTAAATTTGGTTTAGTTACATGGTTAAAAGTACACCTGTTCAACAAAGAACATATTCTCCTAAGGACTTTAGAGAACACGAGAAAGTTAGAGTTCACATCGTAGGTACTTGGCAACAAGAACAGGTAAGAGAGGGTATTGTTCTAGGAGTGGATGCTACAAAAAGAGATCTTGATGGTCCTATCCGACAAGCTTTGCTAATGGAAGTCAACGCTTTGGAAAGAAGAGGTCAAAGATGGGAAATTGAAGAACGTTTGAGATACACAAGAAAGTTACCTTATGGCAAAATTTGTGGCGTTAGCAGAGCAACACAATAATTCTTTTATATAAAACCCCCTTTATCTAAATGTGCCATATCAACCTCCTATCGTCGCAAGAATAGAATTATACAACAAACAAAGAGCGCCTATGACATTAGAAGAAGCAGGCAGAGAATCACCAAAGGTTCTTGCAGTAGTCAGGCAATATCTAAAAACAATTTATCCCAAAATTGATAGTGTTAATCTAGGAATAGGTTTTGTTCGTGAAGGCGGAAAAACAATAGGAGAAATATTTGTCTCTGATGAAGGCTTTACCCCAAGAGGCCTTGAAGACGATTTAGTTTACGTTCCAGACGATTGAATGAACACATAAATCCTTAAAAAGTTCAAAATGCTAAATATCAAGAGGTGATGGCACCTCAGAAGCCTAATTCTGAGAGAAAAATGAAAGGACCTGGAATAATTGCCGCAGGAGGATTTCTTCTCGCTTTAGCGGGATGCGGAGGTCATCAAGAGCAGGTTATCCCAAAGCATCTTTTTCTTTCGGAATCCCATAAATTCTTGCTTGAAAGAGGCAGAACCTGGCCAAGTGAATGGCAATGGGAAAGACTGGAAAATATTTTAGACGAAGAAAGAGAAGAATTAGATGAGGAATTAAACAAATATTATGATCCTGTTTTAAAAAAAACAGACAGACAGGGAAAAGAAATTAGATTCCGTCCAAAAGAAATGAACCATGTCAATATGCTTGTTACTACAAGAAATGGTCAAAGAGTCTTTTTCCATCAGCTTTGTCATTTTGATGATGCAAAAGAATGTGATGATAGTGAATTCTTAAAAGGAGGAATGGTCACTTTAGAAACAAGATATAATAATAAAAAAAGATGGCATATTCTGAATATTTTGCAGTTAGATAGCCTTCAAAGAGAGCCAAATTCAGAAATTGCCGTTGCAAGGCTTAGAAATGGAGCAGAATTAAGGGGAAAATGGGTTGGAAATCAAGAGACTTCAGATTTTTATAGAAAAAGAAGAGAAGGAGCAAGAGGTGCTATTGGCACTCCTTCCTCTGGATATGCAGAGGTCCCAGATGCAGAAGTCATTGGAATTTCTGGGAGCAGATATTTAGGAATCCCAATTAAAGATATTCAGGAAATTCTTTTTGATACAAGCAGTGCAAGAGTGCAGGAAAGTCCAAAAAAAAGAAAAACCATTGCTAAAAGAGTAGAACTAAAAGATGGAACCGTGTTTACAACAAAAAATGGGTGTGTTCTAGATTATTATGGATATAATTCAGATAGTTATTTTTATTGTGGAACATGGAGATATTGGCATACTAGAGTTTGTAGGGAATTGGAAGGCAATAATGTTGATGTTCCTCAGCCAGCAGATGAAAATGTTCCAGAAATTTTTACAGAAGTAGAATTTACAGGAAGATTTGTTCCAGAAGAATCCCAAAATAGAGAAGTGATTTACACACTCAAAGATGGAAGTAAAAAAACAGGAGTTTTAGTAATGCATCACAAAAGTCTAACAACTAGAACAGCAACACCAATGGGCGCACCTCCAGTATTTGGTCACAGAACACAGCCATCTTACCCTTCAGGATACTCTTTTTCTCATTCTTCCAGATCAGATTCTCATAGAACAGGCAGAGATTTTGATAAATTTTATATTGCGCGGCCTTTTGGAGCAACACTGGTTCCTTTAGATGATGTAAGAAGAGTAAGTGTAATATCAGAGGCTGAATTGACAGAAGAGCCAAGTCCTTATGTTGGTGAATAACTTCTCCCACCACAATAATTCTTTTATACCTCCTAAATATGCCTTTTTTATGAGAAGAAACAGGGGAATAGTAGAAGTTAAATTTACAGAGAGAGGAACAGCAGCTCTTGTTGACGGAGTAAGGGTTGAGCTAGATCAGCTAAGAGATGCCTCTTGGTTTATAATGTCAAAAGGAAGACAGCCCTCAAAACAACGTGTACTAGCAATAGCTGAAAGAGCACCCTATCAAGCAGATGCATTCTCTTTTAACAGAAATCATCCAATGAAAGTTTTACTTAGAACTCACGAAAGATGGATAGAATATTTTGTTATTAGGGAAATTCTCGGCATGAGAGCGGGGTTCGCCGACTTAGTAGACCCAAACGGCCCATTGTCCAGAGAAAACCTAGGTGAAAAAACACAAGGTGTTTTAAGGGACTATGAAAGACAGGGTTACACAATCTTTCTAAGAAGACACATAGAAGGAGTCAATACTTATGCTAGAAACCAAGAGCATATTGATAGAGTTGTGAAAGCAGGACCAATTCCCCTAACACAACGAGTTTGGAGCTAAAACCGGCGGACAATATAGATTGTGCGAACGTTTAAACTCTTAATAGATCTTTAAATGAAAATCCTAAAATATCTTTTTTCTTCTTGATTTTCTTCTTTTTCTTGGTCTTATCATGACACGTTATACAAACTACTTGAAGATTGCTTTTTCTTTCATATTTTGGTTTGTATTTTTTTCCTATACTAAAAATTGGTAAGGTTGCTCCAAGTTGAGACTTATGCTTTGCTATTCCTTTCTTATGATGTATTTCTAAAAATCTCGGGTTATATTTTTTCTTACAAATCTGACACCGATAACCTACTTCTTCTTTCAATTTTCTTTTTTGGGCAGCAGTTAGCGTCCTTTCTCCTGCATGAGTAATATGCATTTTTTCAATTTTTGGAGGTTTTAAATTTATTTTCTTTATTCTCATTTTTTCTTCCTAGGTCTGTCCCAATAAGGGCTTTTACATTTCGGGCATACTCTCGGCTTAGAATTTTCTCTCGGAACCCATTTATGGGAACACCTTTCACACCTGTAGCCTTTTAATGTGATTTCAGCCATATTTATAGTATATTACTGTTAGTATATAAATTTATCACTAATAAATTAAAATAAAGATTTAAATAGAGTATATTACTACTAGGTATACACTAAAAGGTAAAAATGGCTTATAAAGAATGCCTTGGATTCGGCTTTTTTGTCGGGAGTATCTTGGGAATTTGGATAGATATTCTGTGGCAAGTATTCAGGCCAGAAGATAAAAACATTTAAAGATGAGAAGAATAAAGAAGAGTATGGGAAAAGAGGAATTTAATAAAAAATTTATTAATAAGGTGCTTTGTGGAGACTGTATAAATATAATGAAACAAATCCCAGACGAAAGTGTCCATTTAGCTATAACCTCTCCCCCTTATAATGTGGGCAAGAATTATGACAATCATAATGATAAAATGAACTATCAAGAATATCTTGATTGGTTAACTAAAGTGTGGAAAGAAACACAGAGAGTATTAGTTCCTGGTGGGAGATTTTGTCTTAATATCGCTCCAACAGGAATAAAAGATTTTGTTCCGATACATCATGATTTTACAAATCAGTTAAGAGAAATAGGGATGAAGTTTAGAACAGAAATAATTTGGTATAAACAAACAATGTTAAAGAGAACAGCATGGGGAAGCTGGAAGAGTCCAGCAAATCCCCATATAGTGCCTTCCTGGGAATATGTGCTTGTATTTTCTAAAGATAAAAATAGACTAGATGGGAATATAGATGCCGCAGACATTACTGCAAAGGAATTTAAGGAATTTTCAGATGGATTTTGGAAAATCTCACCAGAGACAAAAAGGAAGGGGCATCCAGCCCCATTTCCAGAAGATTTAATTTATAGATTAATAAAATTCTATTCATATAAAGGAAATGTTGTTTTAGATATGTTTGGTGGCACTGGGACGGTTGCAACTGTTTCACATAAAAATGATAGAAAATTTATTCACATAGACATTTCTAAAGAATATTGCAAAACTGCACAAAATAGGTTAGACAATACAAAAAACCATAAGATCCAACAGAAATTCCCTTTTAAATAAAAATGGATGAAGAAATAAAGCAAAGGGTTTTTCAGCAAGTTATAGATATCTGGATTAATCCAGAAATAGAAAGAAGAAGAAAATTAGGAATAATTAAAGAAGGCATTGTTTTGTCAAAAATTCAAATAGTCTTTTCTTTGGAAAGAGGATTCAATAAAGTCAGGTTCAATGAGGAAGTTAAAGCAGTAGCAGAGGTTAGAGTAAACAATAGAATAGAAAAAGGAGAAATCGTAACTGAAGATGATGTGGATGAAGTAAAAAATATCAAGCTGACCAACGATGATAAAAATTGTGCACATATAACTTTATTAAAATTTAAAGATAAGTGGATAATTGCTTTTGATGCAAGATACCATCAAAAATTAAGAGTAAAATATATTGAAGCGTCTAAAGAATTTTATGATAGCGCAATCGATAATTTGGAGAAAGGAAGATTAAAGGTATTTTATGATAACGCTTTTTCCTCTGCCGAATTATGTGTGATAAGTATCTTGTTGAGTTGGTTAAAGAAAGGCATAATAGACAATAAGAAGCATCATCAAAGATATAATGTTTTCAAAAATTTTACAGATTTGGGGAATGGTAAACCTGCCTACTCAAATGTTCTCAAAGAATTAGATGGAATAAGAAAATCTGCTAGATATTTGGCTTCTGATCTTTACAAACAAAAAGACTGTGACAGGATATCTTTAACATTAAAAGAAATGATTGATTTTGCAGAAAAAAATCTTCAATAAATATCTTAACTTAATTCATATTTCTTTAGAGTTTCTACTATCTCTTTAAACATCTTCTCAGTTTTTTTATCCTTAAACTTTTTTGCCTTTTCAATCATCCTCTTTGAATATTTTCCTAAAAATTCAGTTGTTCCGTATCTTTTTTTCATTAGGTTATGTTCGCTACACAATGTTTGTCCATTTTCTACAGTATTTTTACCGTCTTTATATTGGGGAGTTATATGGTCTGCATGAATTTCATAGTTATTGTGTTTTCCATTACCACATACAACACAACGATAATTGTCTCTTTTGAATATAGATTCTTTTACTTTTTTTGGAAATGGAGTTAAAACACTTTGTCCATTATAGCCGGGAATTCTCTTATATACTCCTTTTTTAACCTTGATTAACCATCCTTCTTGATAGAGTTTTCTTATTGCTCTCCAAGGATCTCTTGCTTTGGGAATATATTCAAAAACATAATCAACGACCCTTCCATGCTCTACTTCTTCATTAGGATGTTTCTCAAAAAATTCTTTAATAAGAATTGTTACTGTTTTAGCCATTCAAAAATCAAGAAAGCTCAACTTTTAACCTTTTCCAAAAACCCTAAATACCTCCATTTCTCTAAATAACCATGAAACCGCTCAAACTCTCCCCCTCTAAATTAAACCTCTTCCTAGAATGCCCCTTATGCTTCTGGCTTCAGGAACACGGCGTCCACCGTCCCAGAGGGCCGTTTCCATCGCTTCCAGGCGGGATGGACAGAAAACTGAAGGTATATTTTGACAAATACAGAAAAAAAGGCAAGCTTCCTCCAGAAATCAAGGGAGAAGTAGAAGGGAAACTCTATGATGATTTATCCAAGATGGACATATGGAGAGCCAACCGAAAAGGACTTTCATGGACAGACGAAAAAGGAAATATTCTCGCAGGGGCCATCGACGACTGCCTATTTGATGAGAAAACAGGCAGTTTCATCATAATTGACTTCAAAACTTACGGCGGCTCAGAAATAAAAGAAGAAAAAATCGAATTTTACCAGAATCAGCTTGATTGCTACACCCTGCTTTTTGAAAAGAACGGATTGAAGCATCCAGGACACGCATATCTCATTTTCTTCCTGCCTGTAGAAGTAAAAGAGCACGGAGAAGTAACGTTTGATGTCCAGGTCAAGAAAGTAAAAACAGATTCATCAAGAGCATTAAAGACGTTCAAGAGCGCTGTTAAATTAGCAAAGGGAAAGAGACCAAAGAAGCACAGCGAGTGTGAGTTCTGCGCTTGGGCTGATGACAATTGGAAGTTTGAGTAAAAATGGACTGGATAAGTTATAAAGGATACAAGGGAAGATGACAATAACTTTAGTAGCTCTTGGTCTTATTTTTGATTTTATCGGAGTAGTCATATTAGTATCCGTAGTTCTCTCCGGAACTTGGCACCAAAAGAATCATACTGCTAAATGGAGTGAAAGATATTATTGGGAAGACAACATACTTGATTTTAGAAAGTTTCCCCCTAGATTCAGGAAAGTTTTGAAGTATGGGCCCATTCCTCCAAAGCATCTATGGAATTCTATTGGTCTTTTAATCATAGGGGCAGGATTCTTTCTCCAATTCGTTGGAAGCTAAAAGATAATTATTTACAGATTTCTTGTTAAACAATGGTTTATTTGGGTCTTTAAACAAGGCCTATTCACAAAAAGCGAAATTGTCTCTGACGACAATCATTTTTATAAACTCCTACTTTGTGGAAAAAAGATGAACAAAAAAGCAAATTTATTAGGAGAAGCTATAATATTCGTATTGGTTTGGATATTCGCTAGTCTTATCTGGGCAATTTGGCTAGATGGTATCTTCGTGCCTATTGCAGGACTTGTATCTACATTTATATTTAGGCTAGCTATAAGTGTCACAAACCTTCATGGTCATATTCATCATTAACAAAAATGGCAGAAAAAAGAATTAAAAGAATAGTTTTTCCAGAAGATACAAAAATAGCTTTCGGAAAATCTGGTTTAATTTTTCCAGATAAGAAAAAAAGAAAACACACAACAATTTGTATAAACAACAAAAAGTTTGATGTACATGAAACTACAGAAAAAACAGGAAATCATCGACCAATATTTGAACTCTCTCTTAGTAAGGCTAATAAATACATAAAGGAAGCCATAAAAGAGTTTTCCAGAATAATTCCAAAGTCTAGAATAAATATTAATGATGGAAGACTCAGAAACTATAAAGTGTTGTTCCTTGAAAGAGCTATCAAGAAAGCAAAAGAATTGGGCTTAATATCTGTTAAGGGCAGGGATTTAATTATAAGTAAAGATATTGAAAAGATAAACCTAAAGAAAGAAGGATTTATGATAAAATTAAGTCAAATTGAGAAGTATAATCCAGAAGAATGCAGAACAAAGATGGTGTTCAATAATAAAAAAATGATAGGAGTATTATTCAAGGATACAAAGGGTTATTTTTTGCTGAAAGACTTGAATAAATTATGTTCTAAGATATTTAGGGGAGTCTTATAGGGAAGGAGTTCGCACAACCACACTTAGGCGCCGTTTCTCGCAACCGAAAACCTTATATATTATCATATATAGTAATATATTATCATGGTTAATATTATATTAAGATGTTCGCGCTGCAGGCATGTATGGTATCCAAGGAAAAAAAGACCCCCAAGGTATTGTCCTTTGTGTAAAAGTCCTTACTGGAACAAACCAAAGAGAAAATTAGACCCTAAAAGGATTGATGAGCTTACAAAAACCATCATTGCAGTTCATAAAGATATAATTGATACCAGTGGTGGAGAACACGGCGTCAGAGACAAAGGAGGAGTATATTTTTCAACCTATTCTTTATTGAATTACATAACCAAACATTCTACAGAACCAACAAAGTTGGGCGCATTTGTTTACGAAGAATTTGCAAAAAAACATCATTTCATGGACGGAAACAAAAGAACGGCACATGTTGTGTCAAAAATAATTATGCTGCTTCACAGATGCCACTTTAAAATTGAGTATTCCAAAGCATTGCCTTTTATCTTAAAAATAGCAAAATATAATAGCGAAATCAAATTTAAGGACATAAATGAGTGGTTGGATAAAAATTGTGAAATCATAGAAGAAAAAGATATAACAACATATTTAAACAATGTCTTAGTAGACTTGGTATTGGAGGAAGAAAATGAAAATAACTAATAAAAAAATTTCTAGAAAATTGAGAAGAGAAATTAAAAAGCCCTTTATTAAACAAGTTGCCCCTAAAAAGTATGTTTTAAGGACCAAATCCTCTTTCATAAGACAGTTTAAGATTGCTAAAGAAATAGTTTTCAGAGAGGATAGAAAGTTATTAAGGGCATTAGCTAAATATTAGGCGCCGTTTTCCTCCAACAATACTTTTTTAAACCCAAACCATCAAACAAAATCATGGCGAAACCACTAAGAGACATCACCTTTGATCCTGAAAGACAAGAAGAACTAGAAAGATTATACGGTCCCGTGGCAACCTCTTGGGACAGAGTAAGATGCTGGGATGACGTTGTAACACCAGCAGAAAAAAGCTTAGTCAGTGAACTTGAAAGCGAAAATACTGGAAAACCAAGATGTCCATTTCTAGGAGAGGAGGGTAATTATTTCTTTTATTGTAAATTAAGGGCCCAGAGATATAAGGAAGGAGGATTTGAAGAAAGTAAGGAATTCACCGCAAATGATCCAAGATACAGAGCAAAAGTTAGCCATATTGATCTGCAAAGGCGGTGTATGTGCGGGGCAGAAGAAAACAAAAAGTGTCCTGATCTCAGAGGAGCAAGTGCTTAATCTTCCAAAAACCTTTTAAATTCCTTCTTAATTAAATTTTCATGGCAAGATTCAGAAGATACGGTCCAGGACAGGCATGTCCGGTGTGCGGTAGAGGATATAAGAATCAGGATCCTAGTGATCACGAATGTCCAAAGAGTGTTTTAGCAGCAATAGAAGGTGCAGAAACGCAAAGCGCCAGGCTTTCACATGAAGGAGGTTTTGGACTGGGTGTGGATAAATCACTAGGCACACAGCTTCAAGATGGAATTGACTTAAGAGATGATGAAAATCCTCCTGAAACTCTAAGAGAACTTCTTGGGCAATAATCAGAAATCAAAGAGTACTGCACTTTTCTATTAAATATTTGTTTTTTCTATGAGGATTAAAGAGCCAAAGACCCCAAGCATAATTGCCTCTATTGAAGTAATATGCGCCCAACCGTGTAGTAACTTCTGCCCGTCCATCTGTACAAACAATATAATCTGTAAGCATTACCCATCCAGCCGAATCTCCGTTTTCAAAAACTCTCCTAACGAAGGCTTTTTCAGGATCAAGATACAAAGTATAATCCATCAGAGTATTTGTACAAGGATTTTTTGAGACCCCTGAATAATAAACTGGAAGATTTTTATTACTTACAGCATTGTCAAGATTACTTGCAAGATTATGACACTGTTCATTTGGTATGGAGTTTTCTTTTACACTTAAACCAGTTAAAACGCCAGAAACAGACGCAATAACTATAATCGTTGCAAGAACGCTAATGATTACAATGTAGGTTATTTCCCTCTTTTTATTCATGATATTAAGATCTTACTATCATATTAATACTTTTCCTTTACCTCCAATACCTTTTTAAATCCCTTCTTAATATGAATTTCATGGCAGAAGAACAAGAAGAAAGACAACCACTATGGAGAGTTGAATTAGAGAATCCAGACGGGCCTCTCGATAAGGAAAATCTCCGGCATTCGCATGAAAGAAATGTTCTTGAAGATTTAGATAGAGCAGAAGTTGCTTATACTTTAGTAAGAGACCCCAAACACAGGCGATTTGCAGATCTCTGTATGACTAAAGCAGAGTATGAAAAGTATAGGGGATTTGTCGCAGCCAGAGCACAAAAATGGGTCTCTTAAGAAAACTCATAATATTTCTAACAATTGGTGCGGCCGTGGGTTGCTACTCCGCACCTAAAAGAGAAAATTACCAAGAGATGGTTCGGGAGGCAAGGCAAAGAATCGCCTCAATGAACGAAGAAATAGATGATTTCAACGAACGTGCCGCCAGAGTAGAAGAGAGAATAAAAGAAGAGAGAGAAAAAGAGGCAAGGGAAATCATAACAAGATTATTGGAAATAGGTGAAGGATTAGAGAAGTTGGGAAGGGACTTAAATGCAACTAAAGAACACCAAAGATACATTAGAATCCTGGCAGAAGACCCTGGTGAAACACCCAAAGAAAGATTCGAACACACATTAAGATTAATAGAACATTATCCTTACGATTTTATTAGATTGAAACTTGGCGAATGAAATTCTTAATCTAACTCTGCCTTAACTTGCTCTGTGTCGTAAGGCAATTCATTCTGTCGTGCAAGATTTTCTACACCTTCTCGAAAAGTACTTGTTAATACAAAATGAGGCTGTCCTCTGCTAGTTATTTTATTTGTAACATCTATCGTTCCATCAGGTAAAAGATAGATACTATGGTCACAAGGAGTATGTTCTCCGAGTTCGAGATGTCCGCAAGATTTTCTTATTCTATCTCTTGCTTCTCTAATGGCCTCTTCTGTTAATTCAATCCCCTTGACCTTATGATCTTTAGCTTCTCTTACAAAATATCTGAGTATATGTAATCTTGCTCTCTCTTTTGACATAAAAATTCCTCCGTTTAAGGAGTTTTTAAGAATTATTGTGATTTAGTTAAGAAACTATACTCTGAGTCCAGAATATCTTCTAAATTCCTGCAACCTATCCGGGCCAACTTCTTCAGCTATGGCGTGGGGCATTACGTCATTTACCCTGTACATTAACGGATCAACTGCACCGGAAACCTGAGATCTATCCCCTCTCGTGAAAACAAGTCCTCTTTCAACATAAGGTTTCAAAAGCAAGAAAACATCTCCTTCACTTATCGCAAATCCCATGGGACCTCTCTTTACCTTTGGCCCTTTTCTTTTCTCTTCACGAGGAGGGATGCTAAACACAATTTCTTCTGGTCTAAAAAACCTACTTTTATCATCATTAAACCTCGAAGTTATTGCCGATAAAGCAGCAAGAACCATCTTCGATGCTTCTTCTTCTGGAGTTGTAATCATGTTTTACATACAATAAACCTATTTTTAAGAATTATTGTAATAAAATAGAACCTAAGATATGAGTTCTCTGTAAGGATCTTTTCTATTTCCTTTTCTTATCCCTACTCTGACTTGCTTTGCATCATAAGGCAATTTGGTTTGTTCTGCCAGTTCCTTTAAGTTTTCAAAAGAATGGGCTGCCAGCGTGATGCGCGGCCGGTATCTGGCGGGAATAGGAGCGCCGTGAATAACTTCTACAACCCCTGATGGAAAATACACATAACTGTGGGGATGAGGCAGAGAAGTATAATTTGGAAGCTCTAACTCAGGATGGCCTAACATAATCCTGTTAGACGCAATCCTAATCTCTTCAGCGCTTAACTCAATTCCTTTCAATTTCTTACGCCATCCTTTCAAGAAATAATGTAGTATATGAAGCTCAATAGGTTCTCTAACCATTTTTTATTCAATATTTGAAAATTTTTAAGAATTATTGTTTTTCAGTCAAGAAATTATACCTTAAGTCCTGAATACCTCATAAATCTCTCTAACATTTCACGGCCAACTTCTTCAGCTATAGCACCAGGCATTGAATCATTTGCCCTATATGTTCTATTATCAACGGCACCAAAAACACAAGATTTTTTTCCTCTAGTGAAAACAAGCCCTCTTTCAATATAAGGTTTTAAAAGAGAGTAAACGTTCTCTTCATTTATAGGAACTCTTGGCGGTCCCCTTTTTACCTTAGGGTCTATAAAATCGGGGAAAACAGCTCCTAGCTTTCTCTCGGGTCTGTTTTTTTCTTCACGAGGCGGAATGCTAAACACAATTTCTGCAGGTCTGAAAAATCTACCAAATTCAAATTTACCAGTTATCGTTGCCAATGCGGCAAGAACCATTCTTGATGCTTCCCTAAATCTTTCCTCAGAAATTTTATTAGGTGTACCTTTGGGCATATTTAGCATATAAAAAACCTCTTTTTAAGAATTATTGCATTCCGCAACACTTATAAGTTTCTCAGCATTCTTTAAATCACAAAAAGAGGAAAAATGGTTGACCCGGCATTTTTATCAGGAGCAGTTTATCCCGCACTTCTTGGAGGGATAGGCGGATTAACAAGAGGAATAGTCGGTCTCCTTAAAGCATTGTCTCTGAGAAGAAGAATTTTATGGAATTATTATGCCGTAACAATAATTGTCGCAGCAATAATAGGGGTCTTTGTTGGCATTGTCTTTAATTTTGACTATAGATTAAGCCTTCTTGCTGGTTACGCAGGAACGGACGTGTTGGAGGGAATCTACAAATCCTTCAAGGTGCAGAAAGTTTATACAAGAAAATGAAACCGTGGATTAGAGGTGCAGGCATAGGATTCATTATTGGTATAATAATTGGACTGATCTTGGCAATGTACGGTTATTTTATCTCGTTCCAGGCTTTCTTGTCGTTTATGGGATTTAGATACATCTTAATAGCATTATTTGCTGTAATAGGAATAGTCATTTGGTCAAAAAGGAGGAAAAATGTCTAGAATATCGGTTGAAATCGATGACGAACTGCTCCCTGCTCTCGAAAAAAGAGCCAAAAAGTCTTTTTTCACTGTCCCAGAGATGATTGAAGACATAGTGAGAAGGAGCATGATTTGTTATAAGGGCGGAAAATCAAGAAGCAGGCTAAAAGTCGATGACAAACTAGTTGAAATTTTCTCAAGGGAAAAACGCGGCAGGAAGCCGAAGAAAAAGCGTAAGAGATAGATAAGGTTTATAACTAGTTGAATTAATATAAAAACATGGAGAATAAAAATAAAATAATTATGGGAGTCATTGTGGTTCTTGTCGTTATTGGGATATTTTTACTAGTTCCAAGCTATACTAAAGAACCTATCATAACGGATGAAGAAGATTTGCCCGAATCAGAGGAAATTTTGGAAGAATCAGAGGAAATTTTGAAATATAGTTGGGAAAATGAGGGCAATGGTTTTTGGACGAGAACAGATTTAGAATGTGATCATATTCTTCAATACATTTGTGAAAGCAATTGTTATGAGAATATTGAAGTTGAAATAAATCCTGTAAATAAGTTAAATGTTTGGGACTGTGATAATTTTATTCCAGAGGGCATAGCTGAACAAACACAGACAGATACAGGAGTTAATGTTATTTGTTTTAGTTCTAGTTGTGTTCCTTTACAGGATTGTAGTATTGCGTGTCCAACAGGTTAATAAAAACCTTTTTAAACCCAAAATTTCTCAGAATAATAGAAGAATCTAGTTGGATACGGTTGGTGCTGATAACACCAAGAAACTAAGCGGTTGTGGATGAAGCAGAGTTGACTTCTAGTGTTAAATAACATAGACAAATAAAATGCCAACAGCAAAAAGTCCGAGAAAAGGAAGCTTGCAGTTTTGGCCAAGGAAAAGGGCCAATAAACAAATCCCTAGTGTAAACTGGAGACCCATAAAAGGAGAAGGAATTCTTGGATTCATTACATACAAGGTAGGAATGGCTTCAGCAGATGTTAAAGATAATACAGAGCACTCAATGACAAAGGGAAAGAAAATTACCCTCCCTGTCACAGTTCTTGAAGCACCAAACATGAAGATTTTTTCTGTAAGATTCTACACAAAAGGAAAAGTCATGAAAGACATCATAGTATCAACAGATAAAGAACTCAAGAAGAAGCTAAAACTTCCAAAGGCAGCAGGAAATCTTGACAAAGTGCCTGAAGGATACGATGACGTAAGAATAATTGTTTATTCTCTTCCAAAAACAACTTCTGTCAAGAAAACACCTGACTTGATTGAACTTGCAGTTGCAGCAGACAACAAACTGGAGTTTATCAAGGGATTTGTAGGAAAAGAAATCTCCATAGCTGACTTTATGAAATATGGTCTTGTTGATGTTCGTGGATTGACAAAGGGGAAAGGTCTTGTTGGTCCTGTTCAAAGATTTGGGATTTCATTAAGACAGCACAAATCCGAAAAAGGTGTTAGAAAAGCAGGTAGCATCGGTCCATGGCATCCAGCGCATGTTACTTTCAGAGTTCCGATGGCAGGACAACTAGGTTTATTCTCAAGAGTTCACTACAATCTTAACGTAGTCAACTCAGGAAACATCGCAGAAGCAGACATCAACCCAAAATCAGGATTCCACAAATACGGAAGGATAAAAACAGGTTATGTAATTCTCAAAGGAAGTGTTCAGGGAGCCGCAAAAAGTCAGGTTCTTTTGACGCCTTCTTTCAGACCAACTAAATTACAGGAGAAGAAAAAATACGAGTTCGTGGAGCTGGTAAAATGAAAGCACAACTATTTGATTCAAAAGGCGGAAAGAAAACCCAGATAGAACTCCCAGAGTTATTCACCACAAAGATAAGAGAAGACATGGTCCTAAAATACTTTGAAGCAGACAAATTCAAGCAGCCAAATTCATTAGACCCGGAGGCAGGCAAGAAACATTCTGCTTCAGGCAAGATAAGGCACCGGAGACACAGATGGGGAAGCCATTACGGAAGAGGTATAGCAAGACTCCCAAGAAAGACATTGTGGAGACGTGGTACTCAATTTTATTGGATTGGCGCCGAAGTTTCAGGAACAAGGGGAGGCAGGGTTGCTCATCCTCCGAAGGGAATAGGCAAAGAAAAGAAAATCAACAAGAAAGAAATCAAACTAGCAATGAATTCCGCTATGGCTGCGACAGCCTCTAAAGATTTTGTTGTCAGCAGATACGTATCTCTCGATAAAATTGATGCAGTCCCTGCAATAATTGAATCTCTCCCTGAAAAAACAAAAGCATTAATTGAGTCATTAAGAAAGATTTTCGGAAACGCTTTCGACCTTGTCCTCAAAAAGAAAACAGTAAGAGCAGGAATAGGAAAAAGAAGAAACAGGAAATACAAATCAAACGCGGGGCTTCTTTTGGTGGTAGGAAAAGACGAAAAAGCAAAGTTTTCAGGTATTGATGTGAGATCAACAGACAACGTAACAATAGCGGACTTCGTTCCCCTCGGAAGATTGACTCTTTACACAAAGAAGGCTCTCGAAGAGCTCGAAGGCAAGAAAGAATCCAAGAAAGAAGCTAAGAAGGAGGCTAAGAAATGATTTTGAAACCGGTAACAACAGAAAAAGCAGTAAAAATGATTGACCTAGATAATACCATCTCATTTGAAGTGGAAAGAAGAGCCAACAAAGATGAAATCAAGAAAGAAGTTGAAAAGACATTTGACGTCAAAGTAAGCAAGATAAGAACATTCATCAGAAAAAACAAGAAATTTGCTTATGTTAAATTAAATAAAGAAAACCCTGCGATTGACATCGCAACTAAACTAGGGATGATATAAAATGGCGACATCATTAAATTTGTTAAGGACAGAACCCTATGAGGATGGTCAGAGAAGATATGTTGGGATGTATGAAACAAAAACAAATGGGCCTCTTGTAGGAGGGCCTGAAGCAATAGGCAGAACTCCTGAAAAAGTGTTTGATTTATTGAGAGAGCAACTAGGAGATGTCAAAATATTAGTAAGAAGCGAAGATCTTCCTGCAGAACTTACAAGTAGAAATTGGTACAAGGATAGAGTTACTATAGGCCGCTCAGAACTAACTGCAATAGTTAAAAGTCAACAGAAAGGAGGACAAGACGTAGAGTTAGCAGCATAAAATGGGAAAGAGAATAATTCAACAGGCAAGAGGGAAGGGAAGCTTAACCTACAGAGTTAGGAAAAAAGCATTCCAGTGCAAGGTAAAATACCCTATGAACGAGGGAGAAGCAGAAATCCTTAAGCTCGTTCATTCGGCAGGGCATTCAGCTCCTTTGATGAAGTTAAAAGTCGGAAAGGAAATTTTCTTCAACCCTGCTTTCAACGGTGCAGTCGTTGGCGAAAAAATAATAATCAAGCCGGACGCAGAAGCAAAAGACGGAAACATTGCATCATTAAACAACATCTCTACAGGAACTGTTATCTACAACATAGAAAGAAACCCGGGAGATGGTGGAAAAATGATTAGAACAGCAGGTTCAAGTGCAGTAGTGTCAAAAAAACTAGAAAAAAACAAAATAATGGTTTTAATGCCAAACAAAAAAGAGATAACATTAAGCGGAGATTGCAGGGCAACACTCGGCGTTGTCGCAGGAGGGGGGAAAATCCTCAAACCAATCCTTAAAGCAGGAAGAAGATTCTATCACATGAGGGCGAGAGGAAAACTTTGGCCAAGAACATCAGCTGTTAAATTTAACGCTATCGACCACCCTTTCGGTTCAGGTAGGGGAAAGAGAGTCAAATCCAAAATCGCCAAAAGAAACGCACCACCGGGAAGAAGAGTAGGGCATCTTAGACCAAAAAGAACTGGTAGGAGGAAGAGATAAAATGACAGAAACAGGAGAACAAGTCAGAGAGAAACCAAGAATAGGCGAAGTTTATGACATTGCGCTTAGCAGAGGAATTAGCTGTAGAGGACGTTACATAGGAAAAATGAGAACTACCGTTGGAACAGACCACCATTTTGTAACAAGAGGAGAAGAGCATGATGGATCTCTCAGTGTAATATGTTTAGGGACTACTAATACAGTAGTGGACGGAAACAAGGTTAGTCAGACAATAGGTGGGTGCCCAAGAGTTTTACCAATACCTGCCTCCAATCCAGATTATGAATATCTCTTGGAACAATTAGAGGAGGCAGGACTGTAAAATGGCAGAAGTAATGAGAAAAAAAGTTATGTATCGTGGAAAGACAATCGAAGAGCTGAAAGCATTAGATGTAAGAGAAGCAGCAAAATATCTTCCATCAAGAAGCAGAAGATCCATTCTTAGAAAGTTTGATGTCATAGAAAAATTCCTAAAAAGGTGCGAAAAGAAAGCAGCAAAGAACAAAAAAATCAAGACACATCAAAGAGATCTTGTCATTGTTCCTAGAATGGTAGGGTTGACAATAGGAGTTTATAGCGGAAAAGCATTTGATGATGTAAGAATAACAGCAGAAATGATCGGGCATAGGCTTGGAGAATTTTCAATCACAAGGACTAAAGTAACTCATGGCAGTGCGGGTATTGGGGCAACTAAAGGTTCCAGAGCGCAGAAGAAGTAAAGATGAAAGACGAAAAAGAAAAACCAAAAACTGAAAAGAAGAAAGAAGAAAAAGTAAAGGAAGAGAAGAAGGAAGAGGTGAAAAAGCCAGTGGAAGCCAAGAAAGAAGTAAAAGAAGGAAAGAAACCTGAAAAGAAGGAAGAGAAGAAGTCTGAAAAGAAAGAAGAAAAAGCAGAAGAAAAAAAGGAAGATAAAAAGCCTGAAAAGAAGGAAGAGAAGAAAGAACCTGAAATTCCTAAGAAAGAAGAAGCAATTGCTAAAGGAATCAACCTGCACGTCTCAAAGAGGCATTGCATGTACATCTGCAGCTTCATTAAAAATAAAAAGATAGAAGAGGCTATCAATGATCTCGAGCTTGTCATGAAATTCAAGAAAGCAGTTCCTTTCAAGGGAGAAGTTCCACACAGAAAAGGAATGATGTCAGGCAGATACCCTATTAAAGCATCAAAGTTATTCATTAACGTATTAAAAGCACTCAAAGGGAATATCATAGTTAACGGTCTTGATTTGGATAAAACAAGAATTTATCTTGCTTCCGCTTCATGGGCAGCCCGCCCTATGAGATCCGGAGGAAGGCAGGCAAAGAGAACTAATGTTGTGTTAAAGGCAAAAGAAACAGAAACAAAAGGAGGAAAAGAATAAAAATGGAAGAGAAAAGATTCGTAGGATTCAAGAAAGAAGAATTGGGAGTTAAAGAGTATGTTAAAAACTCTCTTGGAAAAGGAAGAATAAGCAATGTCACAATCGAATATACTCCTGTCGGAGAAAAAATAGTCATAGCAACAAGCAAGCCAGGACTTGTAATCGGAAGAGGAGGAGAAAAAATCCAGGAACTCACAACAGTCCTAAAGAAGAGATTCAAGTTGGATAACCCTCACATTGAAATAAAGGAAATAATAGATCCATACCTTGACGCTCAGCTCGTAGCAGACGAAATAGCTGTCTTGTTGGAAAGAGAAGGATCTTCAAAGTTCAAGGTCATAGCGTACAGAATGCTTAGAAACATAATGAACGCCGGAGCGCTGGGCGTAGAATTAATCCTTTCTGGTAAACTGCCAAGCGATAGATCAAGAAGTTGGAGATTCGCACAGGGATATTTAATTAAAACAGGGGACACGACAAAAAACGTTGAGAAAGCTCAAGCTCAAGCAGTAACTATTCCGGGTGTTGCAGGAATCAAGGTCAGTATTCTGCCTCCATCAGTCAAACTTCATGATAGAATCGTAGTTGATGAAGAAATGAGGAGAAAAGTAAGAGTAACTGTTGAAGAATTGGAAAAACCGGAAGAAGGGCCTAAGAAAAAGGCAAAGAAGAAAACTGTCAAAAAACCAGCAAAAAAAGCCCCAAAGACAGCAAAGAAGACTGTTAAAAAATCAAAGGAGAAGAAATAATGGTTTTGTTAAGGAATAAAGATATATCAAAAATGGAAAAGAAAGAAAGAGCCGACAAGCTGAAAGAATTAAGGCTGGAATTGATAAAAGCAAACGTTACAGCAAACAAAACGAACGCCAAAACCAAAGAAATTAAAAGGGCAATTTCACGTCTAATGACATTCGACAAATCCGGCAAGGAGGTGTCGAAAAAGAAATAGAAATGGACGTAGAAGGACCAAATTTCGGTCTACCGACCGAATCCGATGTGTTCAAGGAAATCGCAAAAAGCGAGCAGAAGATAAAGGTTTCCACCGTCGCAAGGCGGTACGGAAAAATTATAACCCTTGTTAAAGGGTTTGAAAAAGGCGTCGACCTTAAAAGCGTTGCAAAACGCCTTAAGGAGTCGCTGGCTTGCGGAGGCACCGTCAAGGATGGTGTGATTGAACTCCAAGGGAACCACAAAAAGCAAGTGAAGCCAGTTTTGGTGAAGCTTGGATTCCCTGAGGACTCAATAAGCGATTAAACTAACAGAGGAGAAATAAAAATGAAAGAAAAGAAAGAAAAGGAGAAGAAAGAAGAAGCGAAAAGTGTAGTCGGAACCAGAGGAAGAACCTTTGAGGGGATAATAACAAAGAAGTTTCCAACAAGAGTTGTGGTCGAGCTTCGAAGAACTGTCCGCATTCCTAAATATGAAAGATTTTTCAAGAAAAAGACAAGACTTCACGCAAGAATTCCTGAGGGAATGGAATTAAACGAAGGAGATCTTGTCAAGGTCAGAGAATGCAGGCCGCTAAGCAAGATAATCCATTTCATCGTTGTTGAACTAATTAAATCCGCGGAAGCTGAAAAATGAAAGCAGTAAGCGGAAAGCCGACAAGAAGTTTGAACATAGGAAGTCATTTGATAGCGTCAGATAATAGCGGCGCAAGAATAGTAAAAATTGTTTCTGTAAAACACGGTAAATCAAGAAAAGGAAGGCAACAATACGCTAAAATTGCCGACTGGGTCAAAGTTTCTGTAAGGGCTGGAAAGCCGGACATGACAGGAAAAGTGTTTGACGCTGTTGTGATAAGGCAAAAAAAGCCCTACAAGAGAAAAACAGGAGAAAGAGTGGCTTTCGAAGACAACGCAGTAGCTATCTTAAAAGACGAAAAAGGCAACCCAAAAGGAACCCAGATTAAAGGAGCAGTAGCAAGGGAGGTCCAAGAGCGATGGGCTCAGGTTTCTAAAATCGCTCAATACGTACTATGAAAGACATATCCAGAAATCCAAGAGTGAAAAAGATAAACGACAGAAGAGCAAGTCTACCAGTTTATCCTCCATTTGAACCATATACGACAGTAGATCAATTATATGCTGCAGCAGAAAATTGTGCGAGAAATAATATGGTCGCGACTAGAAGAGGAGTAGCTGTGGATAGGGATGAAGAAAAGAACATCAGAAGGCATTATGCTGAACTTAGAGAGGCAATATTATCTGTAGGTGGAGACATTACCAGGATACCAAGAAGATTGAGACTCAAAGTTGAAGGGGTGGCGGCATGAAAGCAAAATTCTCAACAGCGTGGCTTTCAAGCGTTCAGTCAAGAAAACAAAGAAAATATAGGCATAATGCCCCGCTGCACATAAAGCATAAGTTTTTAAGCGCAAATTTGTCAAAATCGTTAAGAGAAAAGTATGGCAAGAGATGTCTTCCCCTCAGGAAAGGGGATGAGGTGCTTGTTATGCGGGGCAGTTTTAAAAAGAAAAAGGCAAAAATTTCTTCTGTTGAACTCAAAAGATCCAGGGTTGCTCTCGAGGGAATTCAAAGAACAAAGAAAGACGGATCAAAAATAAACGTTTATTTTGATCCAAGCGTACTGCAGATTCAATCTTTGAACTTAGACGACAAGAGAAGGATAAAATCTCTTAAAACCGCAGAAGAAAAGCCGAAATCATCTTCACCTAAATCAACAAAGGTAAAAAATGCATCAAAAAAGACAAGAAGTAACGACTAAGATTCCGATTCCAAGAAAAGGAACGAAATATGTAGTCAGAGCCTCAAGCCACCTCAAAGAAGCAGTGCCTGTTGTTGTTGCAGTAAGAGACATTTTGAAATTGGCCAGAACATCAAAAGAAGTTAAAAGAATGATAAATAATAACCTGCTTAAAATCAACGGCAAGCTGGTCAAAGATTTGAGGGAGAGCATCAAACTCTTTAATCTCTTTGAAGCAGACAAACTATACCATCTTGCTCTTTCTAATACACACCGTTTCGTTTTCAAGGAACACAAGCAAAAAAACGAAAGGCTGTGCAAAATTATTGGCCAAAAACTTCTCAAAGGCTCTAAAATTCAAATAAATCTCCACGATGGTACAAACATTATTTCTGGCAAAAAATTTAAAGTTGGTGATTCACTCTATCTTGATCTTTCAGGCAAAATAACAAAACATGTTTCTGTTGAAAAAGGCAAAAATGCTTTTGTTATGTCAGGTAAATACGCGGGATTGAACGGAAAAATTGAATCAACTAAAGATAAAAAAGCAGTTATTAAATTCACAGACAAGGAGGGTTCTGCTGAACTATCAATCAGTCAGATAATAGTAGAATGAACGCGGAAAATAAAATGAGAGAAATAAAAATAGAAAAAGTTTTGATTAGCTGCGGCGCCACTGGGGACAACCTGGAAAAAGCAAGAAAACTTTTGGAGCTGATCAGCGGAATGAAGGCCCAAATAATTGCATCAACTAAAAGAATACCTGATTTTAGTGTCCGTCCCGGTTTGGAGGTAGGAACAAGAGTAACAATGAGAGGGAAAAAAACAATAGATATCTTAAACAAGCTCTTGGCGGCAAAAAATAACACATTAAAGACAAAACAGATATCAGACAATCATTTTTCATTTGGTATCCATGAATACATTGAAATTCCCGGAATTGAATATCAAAGGGAAATAGGAATTCGAGGCTTAAACGTCACTGTAGATTTCATCAGGCCGGGCGTTAGAGTAAAGAGAAAGAAAATAAAATCAGGAAAATTGCCTAAAAAGCAGCGCGTCACAAAAGAAGAAATAATCAAATACATGGAGGAAGTCTTCAAGACTAATTTTATCTAAAATGACAGCAAGCGATTGGAATAAACTGCTGAAGCAGCTTAAGAACAAGCCGGAAGTTATGAAAAAATTTCTAAAGCACTGCAAGCCAAAAGAGAGAAAGACAGGAGTGGCCGCAAGAAAATGTGAAAGATGTGGCAGGTTTGGTGCTCACCTCAAACAATATAATCTAAACCTATGCAGGCACTGTTTCAGAGAAATTGCAACAGAGATAGGCTTCAACAAATACAACTAAAATGTCACAAGATACTGTCGCAGACGCGTTAAACCAAATGATGAACGCCGTTAAGGCAAGAAAAGAAATTATTGTAATAAATCGTCATTCTAAGTTGCTTCTTTCCGTTCTTGCTCTAGCAAAATTAAAGGGACATATTCAGGACTACAAGGTTGAAGATAACGTTCTCAAAATAACTCTCGGAAAACTAAACGGATGCAAAGCAATCAAGCCAAGATTATTGGTAAAAGTTTCTGATATAGATCTTTACGCAGCCCGTTATCTGCCCGCAAAAAATATCGGAACACTCATCATTTCAACTTCTCAAGGTCTGATGGCTCATCAAACAGCCCAGGATAAAAACCTTGGAGGAAGCTTAATCGCTTATATCTATTAAAATGAAGCATAAAATTTTAGAACAAATCGAAATACCTGAAGGAATTTCCTGTGAGTTTGTAGATAGCACTCTAAAATGTAAACAGGATTCTCAAGAGGTTCAAAAAAAGATTAAAGTTATAGGAGTAGATATAAAAGTCGAAGGAAATAAAATAGTTTTCAGTTGTGAAAGAGGAACAAAAAGAGAGTTAAAGTTGATAAGAACATTCACAGCACATCTAAAAAATATGTTTAAGGGAGTGCAGGAGCAATTCACTTACAAATTAAAAGCATGCAACGTTCATTTTCCTATGACTCTCAAGGTCGAAGGAGACCAGCTAGTCATCCATAATTTCTTGGGTGAAAAAACTCCTCGTTACGCAAAAATTCTTCCAAACGTCGATGCTCAGGTCAAAGGGCAGGACATTACATTAATCTCAAACAACAAAGAAGCAGTTGGCCAGACAGCAGCAAATATAGAAAAAGCAACAAAGGTCAAAGGAAGAGATAGAAGAATTTTCCAGGACGGAATCTATATTGTCGAAAAAGCAGGGAGGGAAATATAATGTCGAAGGAATTCACAAGAACAGATGTCTCAAGATATTTGAAGCTCGGAAGAAGAAAGAAAAGACGGACATGGAGGAAGGCAAAAGGAAGAGATAATAAAATCAGGCTTAAAAGATTTGGATATCCAACATCTCCGACCATTGGACACAAGTCCCCTAAACAAGAATCAGGAAAAATCAAAGGTTTAACTCCAGTTTTGGTGCGTAATGTAAAAGATCTCGAAAAACTTGACAAGGATTCCATACCAATACTGGCAAAAATAGGAGCAAAAAAGAAACTTGATGTAATCAAAAAAGCAGAAGAGATGAAAATAAAGATTTTGAACGTGAAGAAGGAGGCTAAAAAATGAAACTAGAAAGAAAAAAAGAATTTGCGGCAAAAACTCTTGGAGTTGGGAAAGGCAGAATAACTTTCAATAAAGAGAGACTCAGCGAGATAAAGGAAGCAATAACAAAACAAGATATACGTGATTTACTAAAAGATGAAGCCATAGCAATAAAAGAGATTACAGGAAGAAGAACTAAGAAAAAAAGAAGAACAAGAAGAAGAGCGGGGAGTATTAAGAAAAAGGCAGTATCAAGCAAACAGAAATATGTTATCTTAACAAGGAAACTGAGAGCGTATCTCTCAGAACTAAGAAAACACGGAACAATCTCAGATGAACAGTTCAAACAATTGAGAAAAGAAATTAGAACAGGAGAGTTCAGAAGTAAAACTCACTTGAAGGAGAGAATTTCACAATGAAGACCGTGAGAAGAAGGCGATTGGAGAAAAAAACAGATTATAAGGCTCGTTTAGCCCTGCTTAAATCTGAAAAGCCAAGATTAGTTGTTAGAAAAACAAATCGCTATATAATCGCTCAAATTGTAGAAACTGATATCTCACAAGATAAAGTCGTTGCCGGAGTTTCCTCGAAAGATCTGATTACAAAAGGATGGCCAAAAGAAAAAGCAGGAAGCCTAAAAAACTTGCCGGCAGCATACCTTACTGGATTCATGCTCGCAAATAAAACCAAAGACAAAGTAAAAGAAGCAATACTCGACACAGGGATGAACAGAAACATTAAAAAATCTAGATTGTACGCTGCACTAAAAGGAGCGTTGGATGCAGGCCTGAATATTCCTTGCAACAAAGAAGCTTTGCCTTCTTTAGAGGAAATAAAACAAAACAAAGATTTTGCAGATGTAGTAGATAAATTAAAACAAACATTGTAAAATGGCAGAAAAAGAAACAATAAACGAACCAAAGGATGTCATCGAGGCAGTTCCGGAAGAAATAGAAAAGCTGGAAGAAGATATAGAAAAAATAAAAGAAGAAATTCCGATAGCCGAGCCGGGAGAACCAAAAGAAGAAAAAAGATTAACAAGAGAAGAAAGAAAAAAACTAAGAGAAGAAGAAGCAAAAAGGTCAGCGTTGGCGGCATGGGTTCCTAAAACAGAAACGGGAAAGAAAGTAAGAGAAGGAAAGATAAAAGACATAGATCTAGTTCTTGACAAGGAAAAAAGAATTCTTGAAGCAGAAATAGTAGATACCTTAATTCCAAACCTAAAATCTGAAATAATTTTAATCGGACAGGCAAAAGGAAAGTTTGGAGGAGGGAAAAGGAGAGCTTGGAGACAGACTCAGAAAAAAACAATGGAAGGAAACGTTCTTTCGTTCTCATGTATGGCCATAGTGGGGGATATGAAAGGTCACATCGGAATAGGATACGGAGGAGCCAAAGAAACTCTTCCAGCAAGAGAGAAAGCAATAAGAAAAGCAAAACTGAATTTAATCAAGATAAATAGAGGATTTGAGACAGTTGAAAAAGAAGCGAACGATCCACATACAGTTCCTTTCACTGTCGAAGGAAAAAGCGGCAGCGTTAAAATAGTTCTAAAGCCTGCACCAAGAGGTACAGGTCTAGCGGTGGCAGACGAATGTAAGAAAATATTGAAATTGGCAGGAATCAAAGACGCGTATGGAAAGGCAAGAGGACATGTCAAAACAACTTTCAACTTGGCCAAGGCATGTATGCAGGCATTATCTAAAACAACAAAAATGAAACTATGATAATCGCAATAAGAATTTCAGGATTAGTGGAAATACCAAGAGATACGCAAGAATCTTTATTTAGAGTGCGCCTTAGAAGGAAATATTCCGCCGTATTATTGAAACCAACCCCAGAAAATCTAAAAATTCTAAAGAAACTTAGAAATCACATCGCATATGGAGATATAGACGAAAAAACTCTTGCTGAACTGATAGAGAAAAGAGGCCAGCCTCTCGAAAAATCACAGAAAATAGACGCAAAGAAAGTAATTCATGGTTTGGAAAAGAAAAATCTTGAAGAATTGGGACTCAAGCCTTTCTTTAGGCTTCATCCGCCGAGAGGAGGAATAGAAGCTAAAACTCATTTCCCAATAAGAAAAGGAGTTTTAGGAGACAACAAGAAAAAGATCAATGATTTAGTGAGGAGGATGTTATGAGGCTCAAAAAAAGAAAAAAAGTATCGAGGCATAGAGGAAGTCATACGCACGGCCGTGGTTTCAAAAAGAAAGCAAGAGGCTCTGGACACAGAGGGGGGGTGGGGATGGCCGGAACAGGCAAGAGGGCAGACCAAAGAAAAACGCTTGTTCTAAATCTCCCTAAGAAGTATTTCGGAAAGAGAATAGCATTAAGAAGAGGAACAGTCCCCAAGAAGCTAGACGTAATAAATCTTGCTCAAATAACAGAAAAATTAGATTCTTTTGTCAAGAAAGGAATAACAAAAGAGTCCAAGGGAGCTTACGAAATCAATCTCAAAGGAAACAAAATACTGGGACTTGGAGATCTAAATAAAAAAATAACAATAAAAGCTTCCGCTGCCTCTAAATCTGCTGTAGATAAAATTAAAAAAGCAGGTGGGGATATTATTATAGAATAAGTCCCTATCTTAAAAATGGCTTTAAAGAACATAATATACAATTTACCAGAGGTAAAGAAACCGGTAGAGAAGAAACTTAGTTTTAACGTAAAACTCAAGTGGACATTAATCATACTGGGAGCATTCTTCATTCTTGCAAACATACCTCTTTTTGGCCTTGCCGCAAACGCTCTTGAGAGATTTGAATATCTCGCTACAATTCTTGGAACAAACTTTGGTAGTATAATCAGTCTGGGTATAGGTCCAATAGTTATGTCCTCTATTATATTGCAGCTGCTTGTGGGTTCGGGTATAATTAACATAGACACAAACACAGAAGAAGGAAAAAGATATTTCCAGGGAATACAAAAACTCGGAGTTATTTTCTTCATAATCTTTGAAGCAATAGTTTATGTTGTGATGAAAGGTTTGCAGGCAGCACCAGGCTTCACTACCCTAGTAGTCTTCCAGCTTATTCTTGGTGGTTTGGCAATAATGTTCATGGACGAAGTCTCAACTAAATGGGGTTTCGGTTCGGGTGTCTCTTTATTCATCGTAGCAGGAGTTGCTTGGAGGTTATTCACTAGTCTATTCCAGTTCTTGGGACCATCAGGAGAAAACTGTCTGGCTGACTTCTCCGGAACTCCTTGTGCGGGCAAGCTCCTAATCATACTACAATCTATAATAAACGGAGTTCCAAAAGAAGCGATAGCAGCTATAGCTGCGATAGTCATCACAATAGGAATATTTTTGGCAGTTGTATGGGCACAAAGTCTTAAAGTAGAAGTTCCTCTTTCATATGATAGATTAAGGGGATATGGTGTTAAATGGCCCTTAGCTTTCTTCTACGCTTCTGTTATCCCAGTTATTTTGGTAGCCGCCCTTCTCGCTAATCTCCAGTTATTTGGGAGTTTGCTTGAAAACTGGCTCGGACATCCCACTTTCTTAGGCGGATTCTCTCAAGGGCGTCCTGTTTCTGGGCTTGCGTTTTGGCTTGGAAACTCAAACATAATAGAAGGAATCATCAGAGGAAGCCTTACAACATCCCACATCTTCCAGGCAATCTTTCACCTTCTCTTTTTCATGATATTTTCAGCAGTATTTGCCGTATTCTGGGTCAAAACTTCAGGAATGGACGAGGCATCACAGGCAAAAAAGATCCTTGGTTCTGGCCTTCAAGTTCCAGGATTCAGAAAAGACGAAAGAATTCTTGAAACAATTCTGAAGAGATACATAATGCCTCTTACCATAATGGGCGGTCTAGCTATCGGTCTTCTTGCAGCCTTGTCAGACACGCTTGGTGCTTTAACGTCCGGAACAGCAATCCTGCTTGCAGTTATGATTATGTATCAGTTATATCAAAACATCGCACAGCAGCACGCGATGGACATGCACCCCGCAATGAAGAAGATGTTTGGTTAAAAATGAAAAGAGTAATAATAGTTCACGGATGGGGAGGAAGCCCAAATCAAGATTGGCTGCAATGGCTAAAATCTGAATTAGAGTCTAGAGAATTTAAGGTAGAAGTTCCAGAAATGCCAGACACTATGAAACCAAAAATTGAAGTTTGGGTTTCTAAACTTTCTGAAGTTGTTGGTACTCCAGACAAAGATACGTATCTTGTTGGTCACAGTATTGGTTGTCAAACAGTTCTTAGATATATTCAAACACTTCCAGAAGGAGCAAAAGTAGGAGGAGCTGTCTGCGTCGCTGGCTGGTTTAATCTTACAGATGAAACTTGGGATGAAGAATACAATCACGAAATTGGTGATCCTTGGATTGAAACGCCAATGGATTATGAAAAAATAAAATCTCACACAGATAAAATAGTTGATATAGTTTCTGATAATGACCCCTATGTTCCTTTATCAGATACAGATATATTCAAGGAAAAATTAGGTGCAAAAGTTATAATTATAAAAGAACAAGGACATATCTCTGGAGAAGATGGAGTCACAGAACTTCCCATCGCTTTAGAGGAATTACTGAGAATGTCTCAAAACAATTAATTTAAAAACCTTATTCTCTAAATTTAAACATGGTTGTGGAAAGATTTACCGATTTTATCATGGCATACCCAAGAATGAGCATTTTTTTAATTGGATTAGCAATTTCCTTCTTGATTACATTCGTAAACAGTCTTGTTATGGACAAGGAAAGAATGCGTGAAATCAAGGCAAGACAAAAAGAAATCCAGGCGCAGATAAAGGAGCATCAAAAAGCAGGCAATCACGAAAAAGTCATGGAGCTCAACAAAGAAATGTTTTCTCAAGCAGGAGAGATATTCAAAAGCTCGATGAAACCGGCGTTAATTACGATAGTTCCAATCATAGTTTTGTTTGGTTTCATCAGGAGCGCATATGCCACAACACCAATTGCATCAACGTGGTTTTGGTGGTATTTTCTTTCAGCTATCGTTGGCAGCATGATATTCAGAAAACTATTCCGAATGCCCTAAATGAAAGCTCTTTCTCTAAAACAGCCATTTGCAGAACTAATCCTTCAGGGAAAAAAGAAAATAGAAATAAGAAAATGGAACACAAAATTCAGGGGAGAATTCTTAATACACGCATCAAAAAATCCTGACAAAGAATCAATGAAAAAATTTGGATTCAAAACTCTCACTTGCGGTTTCATAGTAGGAAAAGCGGAACTTGTTGATGTTAAAAGATACAGAAACAAAGAAGAAACGGAAAAAGATAAATCTCTCCATCTTGCCTCCTGGAAATGGGGTAATTACGGCTTCATAATAAAAAACCCAAAGAGAATCAAGCCAATCCCTTACAAGGGAAGTTTAGGTTTCTGGAATTTTAGAAAATAACGTTTACATCACAATATTACTTTTAAACTCTAAATCTAAGTATCTTTATGCCACACAGATTAATGCCTTTAAGGGTTGTAGTAGATGAATCGGAACCGGTGGGAAGCGGACACAGGGTAAAATATTTAAGATATCATTCAGGAATTGATGAGAACCGAGGCGCCATAAATGCCACAATGCTTGACTATCATCCTCCTGTATTGGTAAGGGGTTCTTCTTTATCTGAAATTGAGGCAGAGCTTTTAGAAAAAATGCCTCCATATCCAAGATATGTTGTGGGATTTGTTTTGAGCGATGATGTAATCAGCGTTCCAGTTCATGACCAAGGTGGAACTGAGGTTATTCATATAAGAGCGGCAAATTTCTGTAGATTTGTAGATATCCAACAAGAAGATATAGAAGCAGAATATGCCTGTGATGAACACGTAATAGAATTGGGCGGAAGAAGACCTCAAACTACTTAACATACTTTTTCAAATCTTCGCCATGCAGTCGAACAAGCTTCTTTTCATCAATATTCACATAGCCAATATCAAACCTGTTCAAATCAAAGTTCTTTTCAAGAATATCCTTGAAGATTTTAAGCACAAATTTTATTCCTTCTTCAACAGTCATCTCTTCTTTGTATTCAGTTCTCAAAATTTCCTTTATCTTTTCGTCATTTTCTCCTATGGCGTTTGCTTTGTAAGCGAAGAAGTTTCCTGTTACATCGCTTGTGTATAAGTGCCCCTTGCTCTTGTTCACTCCGCATATCATGAACGCGACTCCAAAAGGCCTTGCTCCTCCATATTGTGTGAACATCTGTTTCTTGTCGGAGACCATTCTTATTACCTCAATAGGTTCAACAGCAGATCCATAAGTAACTCTGTGTTGTTGTGCCAAAACTTGCGCCTGGTCAACTAATATTCTTGCGTCAGACAATATTCCTGCCGCAGTAGCAATAATATGTTCATCAATTTCAAATATCTTATTAGCAGATTCTGGAGCAATCAGCTTGTCCCTAATTCTTCTGTCAGCAATCATCACAACACCGTCTTTACAAACAATTCCTATGCTGGAACTCCCCAACCTCACTGTTTTTTCAGCATATTCTACCTGCAGCAGATGCCCCTCTGGAGAAAACATAGTTGCAGCTCTATCATAGCCCATTGCTTGATGCTGAATCTCTGTTGGCATATCCATTTTAGTTACTCAGAATGTTCTTTCTACAATCTGAATTATAGGAGTACCTATTTAAGCTTTACTGCCGTCTATTATCCTATAATAATATTTATTAACTCTCTTTATTTAACCCAATTATGGCAAAAGTTACTGCCCGTCTCAAAAAAAATGGAAAACAATATGAGATTCACGTAGATCTTGATGAAGCACTGAAAGTCAAGCAGGGGACAGGAGATATAATCGCAGCAGTTGACTGCAATGCTATTTATTATGATATCAACAAAGGAACTGTAGCATCTGATTCTGATCTCACAGACGCTTTTGGCACCACAGATCTATATGAAGTAGCAAAACAAATCATAACAAAAGGAGAAGTGCAGAAAACTCAAGAATTCAGAGATGCTGAAAAAGAGGCAAAAATCAATCAAGTAATTAACCTTGTAGTCAGAAACGCAACAGACCAAAACGGAAGACCCTATACAGAAGAAAGAATAAGAAGAGGAGCAGAAGAAGTCCACTTTAACTTCGATAAAAGGCCGGCAGAGCAGCAAATGTCTGATTTAATTCACGCCCTAACAAAGATAATCCCAATAAAAGTAGAAACAAAGCGTATTAAGCTAACTGTCCCAGCAAGGTTCACAGGCCAGGTTTATGGTATGCTCAAAGACTACAAAGAAAGCGAAGAATGGCTTTCAAACGGGGACCTTCAGGTAATTTTGAATATTCCTGCCGGAGTCCAGATCGATTTCTACGAAAAGATCAATTCAGTAACGCACGGGGCTGTTCAGAGCGAAGAGATGTCCTAATAGAAATGTTTAAAAACCTAAAAATCTGCCTTTTGATGTAGAGAAAGAAAAACAGACGATGTCTGATTTTAGAAAAAATTTGCATAACAATGAAGAACGAAATTAATGAAGCACATAAAGCCGTCGAGGCTGATTCTGACGAGTCTTCAAAAAAGAGAGAAGTAGTCGTTCCAGGTGAAGTGATAGTAACTGGAGAAGATTACCTGCCCGGAGACGGGACAAGAAGAGTCGGAGAAAATGTTGTAGCTGGACGCTTCGGCCTATCCGAAGTAGCAGGAAGAGTTATTCGTGTAATCCCGATTTCTGGAGCTTTCATTCCAAGAAGAGGAAATAATGTTATTGGCAGAGTAACAGACATAACATTCAGGGGGTGGGTTGTAGATATTGACTCAGCCGCATCAGCGTTTTTGCCAGTAGATGAGGTTCCAAGATTCATCAACAAGAGTGAAATGGACCAGTTTTTGGCAATAGGAGACGTCGTTTCAGCCAAAATATTCGGAATGCAGAGAGGAATTGATTTAACAATTAAAGGAAAAGGCCTCGGAAGATTAGAAGGAGGATTTATTTTCAGAGTAATTCCGGCAAGAGTTCCAAGAATCATAGGAAGAGAAGGCTCTATGATAAATCTCATAAAAGATAAGACGGGATGTAGCATTAATGTTGGTCAAAATGGATGGGTTTGGGTTAAAGGGCCATCCATAGATGCGGAAATAAAAGCAAGGAAAGCAATAGAGTTTGTTTCAGATAAAGTTTACATAAATGGTCTAACAGAAAAAATGGAGGAATGGTTTGAGAAAAATGGATAGAAGAAAACTTTATGTGACAAGGGGAGAAGTTGAATGTTGCAATAAAATTGCTAGAGCATTCGGAGATGAAACAGCTTCACAGGAATATTTTTTAATAAAATCATTTAAACAAAAAGATGAAGAGGTGTTAAGGGGAGATTAAAATGGTGATTAAAAGAGAAAGCGGAAGAAAACTTAACGAAATGAGAAAAATATCTGCAAAGGTAGGAGTTGTTCCTAACGCAGACGGCTCAGCTATGTTCGCGTTCGGGAAGACTGTCGCAATCGCAGCAGTTTACGGTCCAAGATTGCTTCACCCGCAGCACATGCAGGATCCTAAGAAAGGACTTCTAAGATGCAACTACGACTTGCTTAGTTTTTCTGTCGATGATAGGAAGAAACCAGGGCCATCAAGACGTTCAAAAGAAATCTCAAAGATCACTGAATATGCCCTATCTCCATCTGTTGACTTGGAAAAATTCCCAAACACAGTAATTGATGTCCAGATATACATAATCCAGGCGGACGCTGGAACAAGAACAGCAGGAATAAACGCAGCATCCCTTGCTTTAGCTCATGCAGGAATTTCAATGAAAGATCTTGTCTGTTCTGTAGCTCTCGGAAAATTAGATAAGGATATTATGGTAGACATAGACAAGTACGAGGAAGATTTCAAGGAAGGAGAAGGTTCTACAGACATTCCTGTAGCAAGAATGGCTAACTCAAGCGAATTTACTTTGTTCCAGCTTGACGGAAAGATGCCTCCAAAGACATTGAAAGAAGTTTTCAAGATGGCTAATGAAGCTTGTGACAAAATTTATGATGTTCAGAAAAAAGCATTGAAGGAGGTTGTTGAAAAATGAGCGCAATGCAACCATCAAACTTAACAGTAGATAAAATAAGAAACATGTTAAAAGAAGAAAAGAGATTTGACGGCCGTGGTCTTCTTGATCATAGGGAAATAGAAATTGACTATGATGTTTCAAATAAGGCAGAAGGAGCTGCCCGTGTTAGAATAGGAAAGACAGAAGTTCTTGCGGGAGTTAAGCTCGCACTTGCTGAACCATACCCAGATTCACCAGACAAAGGGAACCTTATAGTTTCAGGAGACCTCTTGCCTTTAGCATCTCCAAGATTTGAGATGGGGCCTCCAAGATTCCCCGCGATAGAACTTCCAAGAGTAGTAGATAGAGGAATAAGAGAGTCAGGAATGATAGAGTTTGAAAAACTTGTTGTCACGCCCGGAGAAAAAGTCTGGACAGTATTTATAGACCTTTATCCAATAAACGATGACGGTAATTTAATGGACGCAGCAACAATAGCAACTATCGCAGCATTAAAGAAAACAGTATTTCCTGAAGTTGATAAAGACGGAAACGTGGATTACACAAAGAGAACCTCAAAAGGTCTTCCTCTCTCAAAGGAAACAGCGCCAATTGGAATTACTTTCTACAAATTCGGAGAATCGCTTGTTTTAGACCCAACAAGAGAAGAAGAGGAAGCATCCGATGTAAGAATTACTTTTGGAGTTTCCAAATGGAACAAGCAAGTAATGATAAATTCTTCTCAAAAGAGCAGAGGAAATATTCCATTTACTCAGGAAGAGATCGAGAAAATGATGGAAATCCTTCCAAAGAAGTTCGAAGAGCTGGATAAAAAGCTTAAAAAAGCGTTTTAACATTGATATACCATGGAGAAAGAAGAGAAGTTCACAAGGTATGAAATAGCACGTATAATCGGAGCAAGAGCATTGCAAATAGCTATGGATGCCCCCTTGCTTATGAAAATACCAGAATCCGACTTAAAAGAAATGAAATTTGATTCTCTTAAGATAGCAGAAAAAGAATTTGAATCAAATGTCTTGCCTATCGCAGTCAACAGACCAATTCCGCAAAAAAAGAAAGAAAAACTTGCCAAGATTAAGGAAGAAAAGGTTTCTGACGAAGATATAATCAAGAAAGCACAGGCGATGGAAAAAGAAATCTCAGAAAGACCTGAAGATTATTCTCTTGTTGAAGAGGAAGAAAAGATAGAAGAAGCCTCAGAAAAGGCTGAAGAGCAATAAACACTCTTTTAAACTTCAATTCTCTTTTATATATATGTTAATTAAAGAGGTTCGTGCATGTAAAATAAAAGATTCAAGAGGAGACTATACAATAGAAGTTTCTGTAAATAAAGCCAGAGCATCATCGCCTTCAGGGAAATCAAGAGGGAAGCACGAAACGAAACCATATAAAAAATCAATAGATTGGAACATAAAATTCCTTAATACAACAAAATTTGATCTGGAGATCAATAGCTTCTCTGACTTAAAAAAAGTAGAGTCTTTCATAGAAAAGAAAGCTAAAATTAAAGACGCAAAGCAATTTGGCGCCGACGCTCTTTTTGCCCTAGAATCTGCTGTTCTTAAAGCATTGGCAAAATCACAAAAGAAACAGCTCTGGCAAATCATAAATCCAAAAGCAAAATGCTTTCCAGTTCCATTAGGAAATGCCATAGGCGGAGGCCTTCATTCCAAAAAGTTCAAAGTACATCCAACAATTCAGGAGTTTTTAATAATCCCTGGAGAAAAATCCGCAGCAAAGAACGTCAAGGTTATGCAAACTGTTTACAAGCATCTCAAAAAGATCTCAAAGTCAAAATCAGTTAATGATGAAGGAGCATTGCAAGTTCCTCTTTCAGACGAAGACATTCTAGACATCTTATACATGTACATAGGAGTCGTAAGAATCGGCCTCGATGTAGCCGCAACATCATTTTACAAAAAGGGAAGCTATTGCTACAAAAACAAATGTCTCGATAGAAAAGCACAAATTTATTACATAAATCATTTAATCAAAAAATACAAGCTTCTTTATGTAGAAGATCCTCTTGAAGAAGAAGATTTTTCTGGATTTACAAAAATCAGCAAAAACACTATGGTTTGCGGCGATGATTTGACAGCAACACACAAAAATAGACTTAAAAAAGCAATAAGAAACAAATCAATAAACGCGATGATTATAAAACCAAATCAAAACGGTTCTCTTGTCGAATTAAAAGAAATATTTGAGATATGCAGAAAACACAAAATAAAGACGGTTCTTTCACATAGGTCTGGAGAAACAATGGACGATGCTCTTGCCGATTATGCTTTCGGTTTCCAAGCAGATTTCATCAAAACAGGAATCTCAACAAAATGGCGCAAAGTTAAACTAACTAGATTGATCAAGATTGAAAAAAGCCTCAGATAAAGTTTAAAAACCCTCTATTTTTAAGTTAATTAATATGCCAAAGAAAAAAACAGTTCTTGAAAAAGCAGAGGAAAAAGTAGAAGATGCTTTAGAAGAAGTTGGGAAAGTAGTTGGAGATGTAGCCAAAAAAGTAGAGGACGCTCTTTCTGATGATACAAAGAAGACTGTTAAGAAAAAGAAAACTATAAAGAAAACAACTAAGAAAAAAACAGAATCAAAAGCAGAACTCAAAGCAAAACTTTTGGAAAAAGCAAAAGCCCTTGCCGGAAAGGTGGAAGAAGTCAAAGAAGAGGACATAAAAAAGAAACTGAAAGCAGAAAAGGGAGAAGGAAAAGAAACTCTTGTTCCTATAGAAGATTACCTAAAAGCCTCTATACATTTGGGAACCAAAGTTATAACTCCTGACATGAAGCCGTTTGTTTACAAAAGAAGAGCGGATGGTCTGGCTGTCTTCAA
>Ga0180437_10001455_pt1 | contig 40557 bp, 35 predicted proteins | sample SS_ome_4_FD_132410 | JGI IMG/M metagenome (GOLD analysis project Ga0180437, IMG submission 132410) | Hypersaline lake sediment archaeal communities from the Salton Sea, California, USA - SS_3_D_1 metaG | ecosystem: Environmental > Aquatic > Non-marine Saline and Alkaline > Hypersaline >...
GGTGTCCAAGGAAGGCGAGTTTTCCTTAACCTTTGGCAGCGAGGACGATGCCTTAAGCAGTCCCGAGGGTATTGCCGTGGATTCCCAGGGCAATATCTATATTGCCGATTGGGGTAATCATCGCATCTGTGTTTTCGGACGGGACGGCAACCTTTTACGTACATTTGGAAGCCTCGGACGCAACACAGCACAGAACCGAGGCAAACCGATTCGATTCGTATTCCCAACACGGATCGCCGTTGCCGAGGATATTCAGGGTGTCAGTACGGAAGGCCGACGCGTACGGAGAAGTCCTCAGTTTTATGTGGCCGACCGTCAGGGCGTGCATCTCATGGATGAAAACGGCAATTACCTAGATACCATCGTTTCGGGCCATGTTGCCATGGGTAATTTTTACGGATTAACGGTCCGTGGATACGGTTCGAATGCGCGCTTATACGTGATGAACAGAAGGACGGGGAGAATCGAGCGTTTTATAGCCCAGTCCGACGCATCGGATTGATAGAGCAGTTGCGTATCGTGGGAATCAATTTATTTATATGAGATTACTCTGATAATAGATATCTTTGTGGTCACTTCGACGTAATCCACGTATACATGTTTTAAGGGCAGGTTACGGCCTGCCCTTTCATTATATAGAAGTAATTTACTCCATGTTGTTGATATGTATTCTAAAGTCTTTCTTTATGCATCGGGCAAAGACATTTTAATATGAGTCGTGCACTGAAAACGGCAACATTGACTGATCACCTAACGTTCCTCGGCCTGTGTGAAGGGTTCGTTTTGTCCTGTTGGATAACACATTAAATTCGCAGTCAGCATTCCACCACATTCGATTATCGTGAACAGAGAAATAAACCTTCACCGAAATGTCGGATGCCTTGTACAAACATTAGGTTTACGATAATCCTTATTACAGCAGGAATACAGATTGAGTCATGTTGGAGCCATTCACCCCTTCCCTTTTCGGTTATTTTTAGTCAAATACGATTATAAAAGGTCCAACTCCCCCCTCTTTTCGATTTCTATACCTACGTAATGTCTAGCAAGCAGAAGGGGAATCGTTCTCTGTAAAAAAAATATTGACATTTAAACAGCAATTAAGTATTATTTGGTAAGAAATAAGACCATAAGCCATTCTGAATTCCATGGAGTCGTCTTCCATTAAAACTAAAGTCATCGTCAATCCCGATTCGAATCCCAGGGTTATCAAGCGGCATTTGAGACCGGCACTTCGAATCCTGCGCAACAATGGATTTTATCTGTCCGTCACGTTTACCAAGGGACCGGGTGAGGTATTGCCTCTGGCAGAACAAGCTGTGTCCCAGGGTTTTGAGGTTGTTATCGCAGTAGGTGGTGACGGTACGGCCAACGAGACTATAAACGGCATCGTGGGAAAGGATGTGATTCTGGGTCTTCTGCCCATTGGGGGGAGTAACGTCTTGGCCCGAGAACTGGGAATCCCGATGAAGCTAAGGGAGGCTGCCAGGGTAATAGCGCGTAAATCGAGGAGAACCATAGACCTGGGCTGGATAAATGGACGGCATTTTTCGATGATGGCCAGCTGCGGATACGATGCATATGCCATCAGCAGAACAAGTCTGAAAGTAAAAAAGATCATCAGACGGTATGCCTACTTATGGGCCGGAATAAAAGATTTTTTAGGGTACAGACCCACAGAGATTACGCTGACCTTGGATAATGGACGCGTTGTTGAAAAGGGAACGTTCGTCGTCGTGAGCAACACGCATTTTTACGGCGGCACTCATCAAATGGCCCCTTTTGCTGAAATCGATGACGGTTTTTTAGACCTCTGCATCTATCAGGGTAAGAGCCAGTTGGGACTGGTACGGTTTGCTCTGAGTATGTTGTGGAGGCAGCATCTGAATATGAAGAACGTAAAGTACTACCGAATTCGTCGTGTGGAGTTGAGTTCATTAAAGAAAACGCTGGTACAGGTGGATGGGGACGCACTGGGTGAACTGCCGATGACATCAAAAATCGTTCCTGGAGCATTGGACGTTTTTTGTTGATCAGGACTATCCACACTCTCCTTAGAGTGTTTTAGATATTAACAATGAATAGAACACATTATTATGCCTGCTAATCTTCCCCCGGATTATTATGCCGCAGAGAGACGGTATCGTGAGGCCACTTCCATACAGGAGAAAGTCGATATTCTCCGAGAAATGCTGGCCATCATGCCCAAACATAAGGGAACGGAACATCTACAGGGTGACCTGAAACGAAAAATCGCCAAATTAAATTCTCAAGCCCAGAAAAAGCAAGCGACGACGCGATCCTCGGGTCTGGACCATATTCCCAGGGAGGGTGCCGGTCAGGTTGTCTTGGTAGGGCCTCCCAATTCGGGAAAATCTTCTATTCTCTCTGGATTGACCAATGCGCACACAGAGGTGGCCGATTATCCCTTCTCAACATTCAAACCGGTTCAGGGCATGATGCCATTTGAGGATATCCAGGTTCAGTTGGTCGATTTGCCGCCTGTTTCGCCAGAGTACAGGGAGTCGTGGATGTACAATATCATCCGATTGGCGGACTTGGTACTTCTGGTCATCGATCTTTCCGCGCAAAGGCCCAAAGAACAGGTTTTAAAGACAGCCGATATCCTGGAGGCCCATAAAATCCGACTCCAAAGAAAAGGGGAGGGAAGACCGCAGGGATCGGTTGCTACCAAATCGACGATTCTCGTGGGAAACAAAGCCGATGTCTTCGGCGCCAGTGAGAAAGGCGAAGAACTGTTGGTGGCTTATGCTGATGATTTTCCTTGTCTTTTTATTTCGATCAAGAATCAATCCAATATTGGTGAACTCCAAAAAATTCTTTTTCAGGGTCTTCGCGTGATCCGAGTATACACAAAAACACCCGGTAAAAAATCGGATTTGACGAAACCCTATGTCCTTTCATCGGGAACGACGGTGATGGATGCTGCCCGGACTATTCATAAAGAACTGGCCGAGTCCATCAAATACGCCAGACTCTGGGGCTCGGATAAATACGATGGTCAGAGAGTGGAGAGGGATCATATCCTGGAGGACGGGGACATTATCGAAATACACACTAGGTGAGGGAATGTCATGGACAGGACGATAAGACCCTCGGTTATAGCAGGATCGTGGTATCCTGGCGATAAGAACCAACTTCGCCAAACCATTGAAGGTTATTTTGCCAACGTCGAGACGCGACCTATGGGAGGGAAGATTCGAGGCCTGATCTCCCCCCATGCGGGCTATGCCTATTCCGGTCAAGTGGCTGCCTATGGGTACAAACAACTGGTGGGTCAGTCATACGACAACGTGGTGGTCATGTCTCCGATGCATCAAATGCCCATTGATCGTTATATCATCAACGAGGCTGATTATTACGAAACTCCTCTGGGAAAGATCGCTGTAGCAAAAGACCTTCTGCGCCTGCTCCAGGAACAGATTGGATTAACAGCAATACACCGAGATGCCGAACATTCGCTGGAGATTCAGTTACCCTTCCTGCAGGTGGCGTTGGGAGAATTTACATTGCTGCCCATCATGGTGGGACACGGAGACGTTTTCGACTGTGACGATATAGCAGAAGCCCTCATAGCGACGATGAAAGGACGGGATTTCCTGCTCGTGGCCAGCACAGACCTTCATCATATCGATGATTATCATGAGGTGGTTCGCAAAGATGCAGAGGTTGTGAAAGCCCTGTCAACCTTTGATCTGGAAAAAATCAGAAACGTTCTTGCAAGAATCGATTGCTCTGTATGTGGGCGTGTGCCCGTATCCATCGCCCTGGATGTCACGAAGAGAATGGGAGCAGATAAGATCGTCATGATGGAGCAGACCAATTCCGGCGATGTCTCTGGAAGGAAGATGCCAGGAGAATATACGGTCGGATACCTGTCCGCAGCCATTGTCAAGACGGTGTAATATCGGATAGTCATGTAGTTACAATCCTTTTTTAGGCATTCCCAATCATTTTTCCTTGCTCGCGATGAAACTCGTATTCTCTGCACACGGGTTTTAACTCCATTCCCTGCTATTCATTTAATATTTCCCTTGACTGTTAACGTTAATTTTATATATTTACTTATGCCTGCAGACAAGGAATTCAATGAAATATGAGATCACACAACCCATTGATATTAATAGTCTTATCGATTCTATAATGTGGTTTCATTTTCCTTTTTATGCCGGACATCTATTTTATGTTATCCAAATGGAATGACATACAGGCACGTATCGATTTTGATCTGATTGAATCCTGATATTAATCGTCTGAACATTGTAACTGTTTTCCGCTTTAGATAATAGAACGAAGGTGTTCTGGAAAGATAAGGATGATGGCCGAAGCGTTCGACAAAAGGATTGAGTATATGCATACAGGCTCGGAAGTGGTGAATACTGTCTTCAACGGGGGATATCGGGCAGGAAAGAATGTCAATGATAGAACCGGCAATACAGAAGGAATCCAAAGCCGAATAACGATCGTCTTTCTGCGAAAAGGGATGAAGTACTTTCCTGATCGATTAGAACGGGTTTCAAATTAGGGATATTTTCCATGCCGAAAGAAATGGCAAAGGATAATCGTCGGAATGTACCGTGTACAGCGGATATCTCTGAACAAGAGGAGATAAGACAGCCCGATTCCGAATACATACAATACATTCCAGAGATTGACTCCGGAGATACATTCTTAGACCAAGATAAAAAGCCTATTCGTAAAAAATTTATCCTTATATTCCATAAATCCACTCGCACGGTGAGAGCTACAGCCGGCGTAATGGGGGTGCTCCTGTTCGTGTGGCTCATCAGCGATACAATTTTTCCCTATTCCTCTGTAGGTCAGAAGCTTCATGATCTCTGCTGGCCACCTTCTGTGTATCTGGATACGGTTCCCGAGGGAGCGGGCGTTTTTATTAACGGGGAAGATACTGAAAAGAAAACCCCGTTACGAATGGCGAAGTTGACGCCCGGTCGTTATGATATTACATTCAAGTTAGACGGATTTGCTGATATTGAGGATGTGATCGATGTTTCTGAGAGGAACGAACGTATCGTTCTTAAAAAGGCATTTTCGCGGATGGTCACTATCCAATCCCATCCAAAGGATGCACTTGTGATCATCAACAATCGATCGATGAATAAAAGAACGCCTTGTGATCTGAAGTGGTATGTCGACAAGCCATTACAACTCCAACTGGATTTGGATGGATATCCCCGATTAACTGACTTCGAGATCGATTTCACGTCTGGATGGTCGAGAATCAAGGACACGCGGGTATGGACGTTTTCAACAGATGATTCTGATGTAGTCGGTTATCGAATCGAAGGTAAGTTCTATAAAATGGTTCGTTTTTATTCGATGCCACCCGATGGCTCGGTCATCATCGACGGTGATCACAGCGACGTGAAGAAGACGGACATGCCCATCCTCCTTACCGTGGGTTCGCATCGAGTCGAAATACATCCTCCTCCTTCGCATGCCGTCTTCCAACCCATTCGATTCGACCTTTATGTCGACCACACAACACCGGATCGAATTTCCAATGAACTCGTCAGAACGGCGACTGTGAAGGCTATCGGTTCTTCCGGTCGCGATATCGGCGCCAGTATCATCTCGTTCCAACTTCTCCGTCCCCTTGAGGATACGGAGATCGTCTCAAAAGACCGAAGCACACCTTTCCGAGTGGATTTACCGTATTTTGATGCCAGATTGTCTTTGGGGACGCCGGGGTACCGAGACACGACCGTCTTTCTTGAGAAAAATGTGGTAGATTTTACGGTTCTTATGCAAAAGAAAAGCGGATCAGGAGGGATAGATCCTGAACTGGTAGATCTTTTCGACCTGCCTGAGACTCCAGTCTCTCAGCGAACCAAAGACATTGATCAACAAACCAGCGAGGGTCAGGCATTACCTGAACTAAATCAGGAACTTTTGGATTTAATGGAGATCGAGGTCAAACCCTCTGATTTCCTGCCTACCGAACCGGCGAAGGGCTCTACAATTCCACAATCCCATCGATCCATCGAAAAAGTCGAGATAAAAATTAGCGTCTCCGATAGCGTAACCCGGTACCCCATAGAGAATGTTGAGATTGAAGCAAGGCAAGCCGATGGTAGTACGTCGTATCGACACATCGGTACTACGAACGGTGAAGGTGTCATCACGTATCGTATTCTTCAGGGAACGTACGATTTCCGGTTTAGGAAATCGGGCTGGAAACCGTTAATACACCCCACACATGATGTTTCTCCAGGCAACAGCCTGGATTTACATGTACACATGGTCAAGAATCATCCGTAATGAGTGAATTCAGTAATCCTGAGCTCTTCGACCATGAAAGAAAGGGTTGGAATGAAACGGAATGTTTCGATGGGAGATAACTTATGGTGAAGAAGGTATGGATTCATCTATTCTGTTGTATTCTTTGTCTTCTGATTTTTAGTGATTTAGGCATGGCCATGATTCAGCAGACGGTCTCCGATGCAGGAAACATACAAACCACTCAAAGCAGAGGAATCAGTTCTTTCTGGGAGTTGACGAAACACGCCAAGGAGTTTCGGTGGCCGTTATTTGCCACGTTTGTAATCGGGATTACGTTGGTCGTTAAGAAAATCGTGAGTTTATTGTTGGATTGGAAGACCTCCCGGATCGTCTGGCGAGTTGATTTTTCCCAGTATCAGCGGAGAGAGCAGATCGAGCATTTCGCCAAGCAATACGAATGTACAGCCTCAAATCTGCTTCTCATGCTATTGCATACGCTGAAGACGTCGCCCGATGCAGCCCGATTCACGGGGGAGGTCGAAAAGTTTAACGATGGTCAAAAACAGCATTTTAAGACGTTTCAGAATCGCATGACGTTCTGGTCGGATACGGCCGGTGCGTTGGGGCTGCTGGGGACGGTTTGGGGAATGTTTATCACATTTTTCCGGGGCGATATGGACAAGCAGGCCATTCTATCGGGAATGGGCATTGCCTTGGTCACCACGCTGATGGGCTTAGTCATTAGCGTGATACTCAATTTCTTTGCCACAGAAGTCAGTGGATTTTTCAATAAAATATTGAACAGGCTCTCAGAGATGGCGGATCGATTCTGGCTGAGAATCCTCGAGATTCAGCCTCTGTCTGCATCCACGTCAAATATATCTCAGACAGGCTCTCCTTTGGAGAATCCTTCAGTACTTCCCGAGGTCGGAGCAGAGCCTACAGGTCTAAAATCCTCGAATCAAATGGAAGAAAACAAGAAAAAGCATCAATATGAGCTGTCACTCGTATCGGGAGATAAACAAAAGGTATCCCTTCACCAGAAGACCGGTAAACCCCTGGTTGTCGAACTTAGACGCATTACCGACGGTAAAAAACAAAAAGTTACCGGTGAGCCCATCGTTTTCTCTGCATCCGGCAGGGAGGGGACGTTCGAGAACGGTAAAGAACAAATCTCCGTACCTACGGACGATTCGGGACGGGCAGAAGTTTTCTTTACGCCGGATCGACAAGACGGGAACTGCCAGATCGTAGCTTCTCACGAAACACTTCCTGTAAAGCCCGTTCGTTTCACTGTTGAGATACGGGCACTCAAATCGGCTGACATCCGGATCAAGAGCGGTAATAACCAGTCTGGCCCTTCGGGAGAAACACTGTCTGAGCCCCTTGTGGTTGAAGTTGTCGATAAGGATAGCCGTCCTATTCCCGGTCGTAAGGTCACGTTCAAGGTGACCATGGGAAATGGAACATTTCCCAATGGGGAGTCTACCGTCGATATACCCACAGACGAGGACGGTTTGGCGAAAATGACGTATACGCTGGGACGTGACGCCGGGTTCAATGCCGTTCAGGCCGAGGCGGCCGACCTGGCGGGAAAATCCGTATCATTTCAGGTTTTAGGACAATGATCAAGAGTAAAAGCGGACTTATCGTTCGTCTCATCGATGTCGTCCTTATATTGCTGTTTGGATTCATCTCAATCAGTCAGATAGAGGAAGTCAGTAGAGTCCATTTACCCGTATCCTCAGAAACGAGGCTTTCCACACCGGATACGGAGAATTTAGTTTCAATAGCCGTGTTCCCATACGAAAAGAACAAGTGGGGTTACCTGGTCGAGAATGAGACAAAATTGCTGAAAACGATTGAAGGCGTTCATCTCTTCTTAAAGGATAAAAAGAGTTTCTATAAACGGGACATCCGGGTGAAAATATATTCGGAAGCCAAGGCACCCATCAAGTATACGATGCAAGTGGCCGATCTGTGCGAGCAAATGCAGTTGAAGAAAAGTCTCATCGTCAGGCTGAAGGAACGGCAAAGCGGCCTGAATACGACATTTGAATGAGGGGAGGCAGGGATTATGATTATTCGACTCATCGATATCGTTTTGATCGTACTTTTCGGATTCATTACCATCAGTGATATTGACATCAAGGGAGCTCTTTCCCTTCCCTCCAAAAAGGTAAAAGCAACCCAGTCGTCCACAAAAAAGCCAAAAGTATTTGTCGAAGTGGAAATCGATGAGAATGACACGTTTTATATACGTCGATTGGGACAGGAGAGAGTCACCGCCACGGGAATCCGGAAACTGGAGATCACTCTCGCGACTTTGAGGAGTCGAATTCAGCAGACTGAAGGATCGGATATCGCTGTTATCATCAAGCCCCGGGAAATGTCACCCATCCAGAGCACGGTCGATGTTCTGGATTTGTGCAGCCGTCATAAGATTCCCAAGAATATAGCCCGAAGGAGTATGGCACTTTTTTAATAGATCTAAATGAATAGAATGCGGATTTAGATTCATGCAGACGAGCGTTGTTGAACATACCGGGTTGTTGGCGATCTTAAAAAAAGAGATCGATATCAAAACGAGGATCACCTGGTATGTTGTCTTTTTTATTTTATTTCTCACGTATATGCTACTCGTCTACGTGCCCTTTCCCGATTATAAGCAGGGAGCCGAGATCAACTTAGGCGAAGAATTCTTTGAAATGTTCGAACCGCCACCACCACCAACACCAAGGTCAGATGTTCCCGAGACCGAGGTCGATGCTCTGAAGGATTTCGAGTCCTTGAGTGCAGCCGAAATCGCCGAGGCATTCCATTTTGAGGACTTGCAGGAGATGGATATAAGCGGGGAGATTCTTCAGGAAATGGAGGTTTTTGATGAAGATGTGGGTGGGGGAGGGTTGGACGAGTTGATGGAGGATTTGGACGATTTCCTGGCGGGCACGGGTGCTATGGGCACGGACGATTTTTTAACAGGGGATGATGAGAACACAGACTTTTTTGAGGGTATCGCCGGACTCAAAACGGAAGGTGAGACCGTCGGCATCACAGGAGCGGACGGGACACGATTAACATCTCCGGGATCCGGGGGAGGAGCGGGTGGTGGACGTGGAGGGGGGATCGGGCCGGGGGTCGGTCCTGGGAAAAGAGTGCAGAGAGGTGGAGGTATTCCCGTCACGTTGAAGAGTTACGGCGAAAGCGATTACCGGGGAAGGGAAATTATCAACCCGTTGATTGAATGGATGAGAAAGCATCCCGTGCAGCATCCCTATACCATACGGGAGTTTCTTGAGTATGAGTCCGGAGACTTAACCTCTGTCGTCGATTTTACGATTAAAGACCGATCATTCGAAATGTATCTTCGGTGTACCGAAGATACGCGAGAGCTTGCTATTTGTATCGTTGAGGGTGCCGATGTCATCAAACTCGTCGATCAAGGGATTTCAGAAAGGAGCCATAATCTGGAGATCGGGAACATTACACGAAGCGATGAAACGGGAGAAATCGTCGGTGCCTTTTCCACAAGAACCTCACCCACACGAAAAGAAACCGACGAGTTCATGAACATATTTCTCTCATGGTGGAACGGTGGCAATCCCATAGACTAAAAAAGGAAGGATACAACTTCGCCCGTTCATAGTATATCGACATTTTCTGGAAAACGTCATGTGTTCAAATCTGCCAAATGTTTGGCATCTTTTTTATCGGGCTATTTATCACCCTATTCCGACAATTCTCATCTGAACGATGAAGCACGCACATTCATCGCATTTTCCATCATGATAATACAAAAACCGACTCACACCATCCGCTCGACTACCACCAAGCTTCTCTGCGTGGGTTTACTATTAACGACGATCCTTCTGATTTCGTGTGCCAGTCGTGGATTCACCGGTACCGGACGCCATTATCCGTGGGGTGTGGATAGCACGGTTGTGAGTGTCGCTCTGGAAGAGGCCAGCACCTTGTTTGTTCCGGCCGAACAAGAAGGTAACGCCTTAGAAGCAAAGGAGAAAGGCGTACGACGATTTCATGCATTCCTAAAATTGGACAGCCTGACGATGCAACAGGACACCGTCCGGAATATATCTCAACTCACAATCAGAATCCAGAATATGGGAATAGATGGGAAATTGCGAGATGAGCTGTTGAAGAATCTGGAAAGTTCGGGAATTGAGCGACTGTTTAAAATTGCATCCGATGAAAAATGGGAATCGCTCATCCAGGCAAACGATTATTTACAGGATGCGTATGGACAGAATCCCTTTGACATCGATCTTCTCATCTATTTAGGCAGGACGTACACCCAACTTGGACAACGAAACGAGCTGATCGACGAGGATGGTGATGCCTATTTCGTAAAGGCCTCGGATGTGCTGAACCGGGCGCTGGACATGGACAGGGGGGGACACGATATTTATTATAACCTGGCACTAAACTATCGGGCCGCAGGAGATCTGGAAAAATCGATTGACTATTTCCAACGAGCGTTCAGGACGATCAACGATTTCGCCTTTCTGCCCCGTGATCCTTTTTCTGCGTCATTCGATGCCTATGCCGATAGCGCAATCTTCTATAAATACATGTATCTGATAGGCGACACGTATGCGAAGTTGTATGACGCGCAACAAGCTCTCCGGGCGTTCGAGGATGCCAAGGATTTTGCCGTTTCTGATGAGAACACCCGGCGGTTGGAAGAATACATCCGATGGATCCAATGGGCGTCGGGTCACATCGCAGCCAGGGAAACGTTTGAACAAGGGATGCAGCTTGAAGAACAAGGCGCCTATACCCAGGCAGCGGAAAAATACCATGAAGTCATGGCCGAAACACGGCTTTCTGCCAGGCGAGCCTACTGGGAAACGTCATGGCGGCTTTCCAAGGTCGAGATGGCCTACCTGATGGCGGACAGCGCCTATACTGAATCGGCTTTAACGGAACGTACCGGTATTGACCGGTTAAGAGATATTGTCCGTGAAATACCCAAGGACTCGTTGGGCATCCCCCAGGATACGGCCTTCATTGTTTATTTTGACGATCTTGCCACGATGCTCTATAACGAGGCCGAGAAAGCCTTGACGGAACAGGGAGACAGACGTCGAGCCGAAGATCTATTCGCCGAATGCGCCAACCTGCACTCCAACATACAGGCCAAGGGATGCCTGCGGATGACGACGATTTACCAGAACGCCCGGTTCATCGGTTTGTACTGGGCTCTGCGTACATATTACTTTCGGAGACAGCTGGACAGAGAGGATATCTCCACACTCCATGTCCTTTTCCGTCGCGTGACGAGACGGTCCAACCATCATGTGTTGATGAAGTACTTTAACGAGCAGTTTCGTTATATATTGGAGGGGATTACTCCCTCCCTGGACACACATACGGAGCTCATGGCCTATGAATTCCTCCGGTCGGGCTATCATCATCTAAACGATTATGTGTGGGAGAACTATCGGATCAAGGGGAATCCGGAGCCCGAAAAACGTTATGAGAACATGTACCGTGTCCTGGAAAGACGACTGCCACCCGAGCAACGTAAGGCAGTTCGTGACGATATTACAAAGTTCTACTATCAGCAGTACCAAAGACCGGAAGACAGGCATGTGTTCGAGGAGTGGCAGGCGTATTCAAGGACTCTGTAATCTGTCGAATAGACCCGGCTTTCCATGTTGTTTCATGGTCGTGGCAGAAGTGGATCATCGATGATGAATGAAAAAAAGACGTGCTGGCTTTCTCAGACTGTCCGTGACCTGATAACGTTCTTGGTTGTCTTACCCATGGGCTGTATATTCTTCCTGCATTGTGTCAGCAGCGGCCCGCCCCGTTCACTCTCCACGGAAAGGACGATCCCGGCCCAACGGACTTTTCACTGCCCGCCGGGTGTTGACAGTACCCTGGCCGTTGAAGCTCGACTCAAGGCGGACAGTCTTTTTGTGCCCATCGAAGACGAAGAGATAGCGAACCAAATAGCCGACGAAGGCCGGCGGATGTTTGAAATCTATCGAGACGTCCAAACACTCCTATCCTTGCAGGATTCCTCAAAGGACAGCCGTTATTTCTTATCTCGGCTGCAAGCGTCCGTCATACCGGAGGAAGTCAGGGAGGGGTTCCGTCGCATAGTAGAAACAGAAGGCCTCTCTTACGCATTTCAAGGAATGGCCCAGGAGAACAGGGAACGTTTGGACCGTATCCAAGACATGTACGAAAAGGCTTATGCTCTGAATCCATTCGACATCGGTTTAATGGTAGACCTGGCTCACATTTATCGTCTCTCAGCTGCCGTATCTACCAGAGATGCCGATGCGTCGGACTACGATAGCCGGGCAAAGGCGCTGTTGAAGCATGTGATGGGCATGGATCGAAGCAACCACAGAATTTACGGCCGTTTGGGTGAGTATTATATGGGCTCGCAGGATTGGCAACAAGCTCGGGAATATACGATCAAAGCCCATGATGTATTGCGCGCGTTTGAATTCCTGCCTCCCGATTTACGTGAAGGAGCTGGTGTAGCGGTTGTGGATTCGTCTACCCTATTCCGGTATCTTTCGGGTGTCATCCTGTCGAGTGTTAAACTCCAAGATTCCCAGACGGCTTTGCATTATATCCAAAAAGCGGAAAAATTCGCTCGTTCAGAGAGCGATAAGCGACTCCTGTCCGAATACCGGGAGTCCATCGATTGGGCCAACGGCGATATTCTGGCCAGAGAGACGTTTGTCCAGGCAGAGAACTTGCGGAGTGAGAGCCATTTTCTCCAAGCCGCCTATAAGTACAACGTCGTACTCGGGCTGACACGGGACAAGGCACAGAAGGCGGCCTGGGAAACGGCTTACAAGCTGGCGTTGATGGAATATACGCATTTGCGGGATCATCCCGAGTATCTCAAGGCGTATCTTCCGGAGCATATCGGTATCGGCAGACTCCAATCCGTCATACAGGCCATACCCAAGGATGCATCTGGGATGGCTCGGGACGATATCTATCTGGATTATTTCGACAATTACGGGACTATGCTCTTCAATCAGGGGATCGAAGCTGTGAATCACAATCAACGAGAACAGGCTTTGGCCTATTTCCTGCAGGGTGCTCTCCTGCGTTCCAACGTCCAGGCCCGGTGCTGTCTGGAACTCGTAAAACTCACGATGCATCATGGTTCCGTAGGATCGAAATGGGCGCTCAAAGCATACAGTCTGAAGGATCAACTTACACCCGATGAGATGATCCAGATGTATCAGTTGCTCCGATTTGTGATGAAAAGATCGTACAATCTAGTGCTCTGCCGTTATTTTAACGATGAATACCGCTCCTATACGGAACGGGAGGCTTTCTCCCATGATACTGAAAATCAAATCATAGCCTATGAATTTTTTCGTTCCGGTTTTAAACGTTTGGATATATATTTGCAAGATTGTTTTCATACACGACAGGATTCGGTGTGGGCCCGATGGTATGGTCAGAAGTACCGTGACGGGGAGAGTCACCTGTCCGTGGAGAGACGCGAAGAACTGCGTAAAAAGATCACCGAGACGTATCAACGAATGGGAGAGGGGGCGTACCTGAATGATTGGCAGGCATTCATTCGACGGCTTCGATGAGGCGATGGCATGATGAAAGTGGGGATGTGTTCTTGGATTCGCGCCGTCGTTTATGTAAGCTTCTTCTTCGGGGTATATGAGGCGTATCCCCAGCAGCCATCCGTCCGGACTGATCTGGAAGGGCTTGCTAATCCGCCGTGGGTGGTGAGCGACAGTGTGTGTCAATGGTTGGATCGTGCACCGGATCATCGTATCGAGCCTTCAGAACCCCAAAAGGAACGCTCGCTGAAGGCCTTCGGAGAAGGCTGGAAACTGTGGAATCAATACAGAAGATCTCAAGATATCCAATACCTTCTCAAAGCGCAGCCGTATTTTGAAGAGGCGCTTCGATGGGATATCTCGAATGAAAATTTCCGAACGGCGATCAACGCCGTGTATGGCCTGCTGGAGAACCACTATCGGAGGGAAGAGGATTACGAGCGTGCGATTCTTTTGGGAGAACGGCTGCGGAGATTGAGTCCCGAAAATGAAAAAGACTATTCCCTCTACTTGAAACTGGGCCAGAATTATTTCCAATCAAACGAGATTACCTATGCGCTTCTCAATTTTCAGAAGGCTGAAAAATACATGGCCATTCCCTTGCAGAATACAGAAGCGGCAGCCGACACAGCAGCTATGTCCAGGCTGAAGAATGTCATGTTTAATATTCTGGTCTCTCAGATTCGTGCATACGAGGCCATTGCCCGTCCTGGTGACGTGAAGCGAATCGTGGAGAAAGCCTTCGTGTATGCGGAAGACGAAACGAAGCGACGGAATCTGGACTATTTCAAATACCGCTCCAACGGATGGCTTTTTTGGGAAGATAAGGAGGCCATGGAAATTGAGATCGAGATCGGAAGACGGATCAGCGAAAAGAAGTATGAAGAGGCCGGTGATCTCTACGAGAAACTGTGTTCAAAATTTCCATCTATAGAGGATAAGCGTCGGGTCGAAGCCGAGCGCCGGTATGCTCTCTTCGAGTATCAATACCTAAGTCTCAACGACCAGGCCATCCGACGGCTACTTCCTTGGGCTTTGGGCAAGGATACTTTGAGTCATGTCGGGAATATCCGAGAGCTCTCCAACACATTCAGTCTTCTATGTTACAATCATGGAAGAGAGCTGATGGATGAAAATCGTTTTGCCGCCTATTGTTATTTTCGTCAGGGGCTTATCGTTCCCTCGGATTTCAGCAGTAAAATAAAGCTCGCACTTCTCGGGCTCAGCCAGAACGATCCCAGAGAGATGATTCGGCTCGGTGCAGACGTATGGGAAGAAAGAGCTGACCTGACCGACACAGAGAGGCGATGGTTATGCCAACAGTTGATTCTTGCCTTCAAAAGGAGTGGGAATCCAGAAGAGACACGTCGTTATTTTGAAGAATATCAGCGATTACTTGAATGACTTTGAAAGCCATGGACAGGAGTCACACTATGAAATGGTTTTGCGCAGTCGTGTGTATGGTATGCGCTCAGCTCTGGGCTCAAACATCAGACTTGGGCTATGTCGTCGAGCAGAGGACGCAGTGGGTAGCCGTGTTAACCGATCCCGCTTTAATACACCTTTTTGTCGATGAGTTTTATATCACCGAGGATACGATCACCAAGATAGAAATAATCGATGCGAATAACAACGGATTCACACGGGGGGACTTGATTAAGGTTTTTCCCAGCGAAGAGATATATTTCATCGATGAGCCCAGTGAGCACCTTCAGAATGAGATGGATAAGTGGAAATTTCAAGCCAACTTTCGGCTCACGGTAGAACATTCGAGAACGCCCGACATTCTGGAGCAGCAATCCTTCAGAAAGGCCGAGCATGCCATTTTGGCCTCCTTTATCCGTGGGCTGAACCGGAATTACAAAGGATGGCCGCTCAAGGCCTGGGTCGAACGCGATTCGCTGGGGATTACGCTGGAGATGTGGGGATACAGCGATGTTCAATTGGAGTACGAGCCGCCTCCTCCGGCCGGGTACGATGTGGTCCATGTCTACAAAGTGATGGCCGACACGGTCTACGTCCCTAAGAGATAAGGGGGCAGCCATGGCAGAAACAAATTTTCCCATCATCGGCCGGTATCGAGAAGGCGGGCCCTGCGACTGGAATCGCAGACCGTATGCGGTGCGTCCTATCCATCGGACTTCCATCTATAAAACCTTTCGGTGAAGATGTGCCTATGTACCCATTCGATTCTGATTCAAGAGGCATTCGATGGGGATAAGATTCGAGTTCAAATCTATTCATGACGGAATGTCTATCAAATCCACAGTATATGATCATCGACGTATCGAAGGAGTGATATTCATATGAAGGCGGCGGGACGGACACTCACCAGAGAGATCGTATCACTCTTTGTTTTCTGTGTTTTATACAGCATGTTTGCGTACGGGCAAGATCAGGTGCGCGTACAGAGCAGCATTCATCGGTTACCGATGAGAACAAACGGATTTGTGTCGGTCATCAACGTGGGGCCGGAGACGGAAGAGGCTTTTCCCGAAATCAAAGCGTATGTCTCCATCCAAACACACCGAGGCCAGGACGGATCACTGACCGCAGAACAATTCAGCGTATCCGAGGATGGAATCACGCAGGTGATTACCGGTTTAAGCAGCACGGCGAGTTCGGGGACGAAAGTGGGAATTATCTTTGTGTTCGACGATACAGGCAGCATGCGCGAGGAGATCGCCGGAATGAAGAGTCAGGCCAGTCACTTTGTCAGTGAAGTGATGACCGCTGGTTTCTCGGCGAGGTTTGGCCTGGTCACGTTTAAGGATGATGTTACGATTCGCCTTCCTCTCACGGAGAAAATTTCGGATTTCCAAGCGGCCATCGACGAATTGCAACACAGAGGCGGGGGCGATAATCTGGAAGCCGCGCTGGATGCGGTGATGGCCGCGAATCGAATGGATTTTTTACCCGGCGAGAGACGCGTTTTGATTCTGATTACCGACAACCGTTCGCACTATCGTGGCGATGGATCCAGCGATTGCGATTCGAAGTATGTAATGTCAGAAGTTGTGGATTCGTTGAATTCAAACAGCACGGCACTTTTTGCCGTTTCACCGTACTGGATGGAGATGAATCCCAACAATGATGTCAGGTATTTGGCGCAGGAGACAGGAGGTGTCTGGCTGAATATCTATAGCGCAGATTTTAATGAGATTATCGATCAGATCGGTAGCATTTTTACGACCCTCTGGGAGTTCACGTATACGACCGCGAATACTGATAAGGACGGCTCGTTGAGAAGGGTCGACGTGGTGGTGTCCGATCCTGATTCGGGACAAGGGGAGCATTTTAATTTCTACACGGCACCCTTGGACACATCGCAGCCTGTGCCGATCTATCCTTCTACGGCCACGCCCCAGTATGCGGCCGACGAATTCTGGGTTGATATCGTGGTGGGGGATATAGATAATCCCGTGAACAGACTCTACGGAGTCGCACTGGCCCTTTGGTTCGATTCGGACTACTTGCGTATCGTCTCACCGACGGACGTGAACGTGATTCCCGGGGATTTTATAGGAGACCAGGCCGAGGTGCGTGTCTTACCACCGAACATTTCAGGGGATACGCTTTTCACCGCAGTCACCCGCATCGTGCCCGGTACATCGGTGAGTGGATGGGGCACGATCCTCAGGGTAAAATTTCAAGTCCACGAAGACACGCCCGATACGACCCTTGTATTACGCATACTCGATCCCGTTGCCGTAGATCCTGATTGGAATCCGGTATCCCTCACGCCTGTCGATTTTACTCTCAGTATCATCGGTTATATCAACGTCTGGCCGGGTGATACGAATAATGACGGCATCGTCGATCAGGCCGACATGCTGCCCTTAGGGCTTTCGTGGGGGAAAACGGGATTTCCTCGCGAACATGCCGATCTGGTCTCCTGGGAGGCGCAGCCGTGCCGGCGATGGCCAGAGGATGCACGCTACACGTATGCCGATGCCTACGGGGACGGCACGGTCGATGAAGGGGATGTTCTGGTGATTGGAGCGAACTGGCATAAAACGCCCGGTATGGAAAAGCGTTCACAAATCCATACGTTCCCTCCGGGAAAGGGGGGGATGATACAAACCCTTGTTTCAGAACACCCGTCCGAAACGACCTGGGATGTGGACCTGCATGTGACCGATGTCCAGCATATACTGGGTATGGGCATTCGATTCCTATACCCACCCAAGGAGAGTCGCGTTCTGTCTGTCGAGGTGGGTGCGTCCATGAAGGGGGCTCCTTTGTTTTATTATCGGAACGATGAAGAATCGGGTGTCGTGGCCATCGGCATCAGTCGCACATCCACGCAGGGAGGTTTGACAGGCAGCGGTTCGGTGGTCAGAATCAGTCTGAGTGCCGAGTCGGATCGTGCGATCTCCATGATCGGAATCGGCAGGGTGATGGGGATGGATATGTCGGGCCGCATACTATCCTTTGATGTGCCGAACGGCCCCGTCAGCGCCCACGCCATACCCGAAACGTTTTCCCTCTCTCAGAATTTCCCGAATCCTTTTAATCCGATGACGACACTCCGGTTAGAGCTGCCTCAAACGATGCTTGTCCTATTACGCGTGTACGATGTGCGGGGTGCCGAAGTCACGACGTTGGTGAACCGAGAGCTTGAGGCTGGAACGTATGAAGTTGTTTGGCATGGCCGAGATGCATCGGGCCAGACTGTCCCTTCGGGGATTTATTATTTTCGAATCAAAGCCGGCTCTTTCTCCTGTGTGAGAAAGGGTGTCTTGTTGAAATAGACTCACGATGCATGAATTTGAACCGAGAATATCCAAGATGGAACGGTTCCGAATGAGCACTCTACGACGATGTTTTTATTTTAGCGCGTTGCTCCTGGTATGCCATGTCTCTATCCACGGGCAGATTCCCCAGGACATGGGCGTGACGGATCGATCCATTCTAAGCCGGTCGTCTAAAACCGTTTTTCCGATGTACGCCGGACAACATTCCCAGGACGCTAGCCGATTTGCATCGTCATCTCACAGATTGCTGCAAGCCCATGATTACGCTTCCTATGTGTACACGTTCAAAGAGCTGTACCTGTTCTCCTATTTTAATGATACAGAGATCGTGGTGAACGACGAGACGGGAGCGGTTCTCTGGCAAGGTGTTCTACAGGAGGACAGTGTTCAATTCCTGGATTTGGGCGAAGGCGTGTACAGAATATCCGGAACGAAGAAATACGCCGTGCTCATCGGAGACCCTGTTCATGATTCCACGGTGGGTTATTTTGCCCTGGATGAGAACAGCCGCCCCCTGAGCACGAAGCTTTTAACGTTTAATCCCGACGTCAACATCGAACGCTGGGGTGATAGGGCTTATTTCATTCTTTGGGCCTACCAGGACGATACGGATGTAATCCTGAGCGATCTAGATACAGGAGAGATTATCTGGTCGGGCACATTGCACGATGGTGAATACACAGCATTCCAGGAGACGACATCCGAGCGGTTCCTGAAAATCGAAGCGACCAAGCCGGTATCTGCTCAGAGCTATGTGGATACTGGGTATTTTATTCCCGCTTCCAACAATACATATTCCGGGAGGATATTCTACGTCTACAGTGGAGGTTTTATCGATTGGGAGGGCGATCTTCACGGAGAGGATATCCAGGTAATTGCCTATCACAACGACACGCAGGTTGAAATTCGGGAGCTTTCTGGGAATCCGATCTGGGCAGGGACACTGGACGAGGGCGAGATCCACAACGAGCCGAGTGTATATAAAAAATATCTGAAAGTAACGAGTGACAAGGACGTATCCGTATGCTCGATGCCTTATTTTGAGACCGTCAATGTCTATCATCATCTGATGCTCGCCCAGGATACTGAGGGGAGGGGTATAGGTGAAAAGTTTTTTGTTCCGTGTATCAAAGGCCGTCTTGATTTTCTGGCCTATGAGAATGAAACCCGTGTCGTGATGAAGAAGACGAGTGATTCCACGGTGGTGCTGGATGCTATGCTGAATGCATTCCAGCACACGACTTGGCAGACGACGTTCGATGTTTATCGTGTGGAAAGCAGCAAACCGATCTCTATCATCGAGAGTTCGGGGACGCATGCAGGAGCGGAATTCGTGCCTCTTTATTACAACGTGCCCGCGCCCATCTACCCTGTCACCGTATCCCCGCAGAACGCAGGCGATGCATTCTGGGTGGATGTTTTTGTGGGCGATTCCACTCAGCCTGTGAACACCCTTTACGGTGTGGCATTTGCCATCCATTACGACACGCAGCGAACACAACTAGTCCTGCCATTGGATGAGAATGTCGAGTTGGGTGAGTTTCTTGGAGACCCTGACGACGTTATTTTTCTGCATACGCCGGAAGACGCTCTGGCAGGAGACAGTCTTCGTCTTGCAGCCACACGAACAGACGGACGGACACGGAGTGGATGGGGCCGACTGTTCCGGGTCAAATTCAGGACCGTGCATAGTACGCCCGATACGACCATCACGTTTACGTTGTCGTCCGTCACGGCCAGCGACTCTATCCTGAACCCGATTACCCTCGTCACCAGGAGCCTGTCTGTGGATATCGAGGCCAAAGTGACGGTGTGGCCCGGGGATACGAATGACTATGGAATCGTCAATCAGAACGATATGCTGCCCATCGGGTTGTGCTGGAACCGGACGGGGTATCCGCGTTCGGAATATGCAAATCCCACGGCCTGGGAGCCCCAGCGCTGTCGCCCCTGGCCCGGCGACATACGGGCCACCTTTGCCGATGCCAACGGAGACAGTGTGGTGAATCAGAACGACGTCCTGGTTATCGGCCTGAATTGGAACCGGCGGCACGAAATGGATAAACGTATACCATCTCTCCCCGTCGTCGCCCAGGAAAGGGGATCGATAAAAGGCCGTATCATCGAAGAAGCAGAAGAACGCATTTTCCACATGAACATCGAGTTGGAGGATGTGACAGGTCTCCTGGGTGTCGGCGTTGAATTTTGCTATCCTCCCGACGGGATGACCGTCCTGTCTGTTGAGAAGGCTGATTTTTTCGGCAAAGGCTCTCTTTTCTTCCATCGCGACAACGCGGAGGCTGGCAAACTGGGGATAGCGGTCACGCGAATAAATGATGAGGGAGGCGTATCGGGCAGTGGGTGTGTTGCGACCATCCGTTTCCGGGTGAATTCCCGAACAGATGGAAGTCAAATAACCCTGGGTTCGGCGACGGGCATGAGCGAAACGGGGTATTTATTCGATCTTGAATCCATGCCCGTTCAATGGCCCGAGACGGACGACAACGCCTTCGATAGACCGACATCGTTTTATTTTCATCCGATTGCGCCCAATCCTTTCAACATAACAACGGCCTTGCGTTATGAGATACCGGAGCCATCCCGCGTGATGGTAACGGTATACGATGTATTGGGGAACGAGGTGGCGATTCTCGTCGACCAGGTAGAAGATGCCGGTCGTTACAACGTCGTATGGGGTGGCAGGAATAGTCGGGGAGGTATGGTTTCTTCCGGGGTCTATTATTTTCGGCTAGAAGCCGGTGCGTATACCTTGGTGAGAAAGGGGCTGCTGCTCAAATAAAAAGGATACCTTCCGATGAACGGCCGAAAAATCAGCTTTTTAAGGACATGACGCGATGAATCACATCCTATTCTATATTCATGTGATATCCTTCATAACATCGACATTTCTATACGGGGCCTATTTGGTCCGAGTACCACAGATTATTGTTCAGCCCGATGGCGAAATCGTCCGCTGTTTCGCCAGTGGAGATGAATTTTATCATTGGCTTCACGATGCCGACGGTTATACGATTGTTCGAGATCCTCGAACCGGATATTTTGTTTACGCGAAAGAAGTCGGCGGTGCACTCGCACCGTCGAAGCATATCGTGAGCAGGGTCGATCCAGAAAAACTTGGCTTACGGAAATTTCTCAGGATATCCCAAGAGGAATACCTGCGGAGAAGAGACGCATTCCTGACGCCGTACCGGAGTTATGAAGAAATGACCTTTGCCCCCAATACGGGCACCCTTAACAATGTGGTCGTTTTTATTCGATTCAACGGTGAAGATGAGTTCGGTGAGCCCATTTCGAATTATGAGAATATGTTCAACAATATATCGCCCGACGCAAATTCCATGATTCGTTATTACAGAGAAGTCAGTTACAACCAGCTCACCGTCCAGTCGACGTTTTACCCTGTCCCCACGATGATGGTGGTGTCGTATGAGGACACCTACCCCCGCAGCTATTATCAACCCTATCATGCACTCGTCAATCCAGGCGGTTATCAGAGCAACAGGCAATTAAGGGATAGAGAACATACGTTGATAAAGAATGCCATCGCTGCCATCGGGTCGCAAGTACCCGAATCACTGGATCTCGACGCCGATAACGACGGGTATGTGGACAACGTGTGTTTTGTCGTCCAAGGATCACCCGATGCGTGGGCTGATTTGTTATGGCCTCACATGTGGGCGCTGTATTCCCAGGAAGCGTACATTCATGGAATCAGGGTATGGGAATACAATTTACAATTGCAAACCCTTGTGTATGTGGGCGTTCTCTGTCATGAAATGTTCCATACCATTGGTGCTCCCGATCTTTATCATTACAACGATGATGGCTTAAGGCCGGTGGGAGAATGGGACATCATGGAATGGGATTTGGATCCTCCCCAGCACATGGGAGCATACATGAAGTACCGCTACGGCACTTGGATTTCTTCGGTGTCCGAGATCACAATGCCGGGCGAGTACACGCTCCATCCTCTGACGTCATCGTCGAACAACTGCTATAAGATTGCCTCGCCGTATTCATCGTCCGAGTATTTTATGGTTGAATATCGCCGGCAAGAGGCCAGCCTGTTCGAGGCATCCCTTCCGGGTACGGGATTACTCGTGTATCGAATCAATACGGCCCTTGACGGTAAAGGCAATCAGAGCGGACCGCCCGATGAGGTCTATATCTACCGTCCCAATGGCACCCGTTTCGAGAATGGGAATGTGGACGATGCTGCCTTTAGTAGTGATGTGGGCAGGACGAGGATCAACGATACGACGAATCCATCCAGTTTTTTATCCGATGGCAGCCCGGGGGGATTGGATATCACGTGGGTGGGGTCGGCGGGAGATACCCTGTCATTCCTCTACAAAGTCGTGTTAAATCCCGACTTCACGATGGTCGTGCAACCAACGGAGATCAACATCATGCGAGGATACTCGGCCGCATGTTATGTGTCCCTCGTATCCATCGACAAGTTCAGCGAGTCTGTGTCCCTGTCGGTTTCACCGTCGATCCCCGGATTGACGGCGACGTTTTTTCCCACGGTAATAGATCCCATCACGAATTCCATCCTGAGTCTGCAGACCAGTACCGATCTCGAGCCGGGGACGTACGAATTGATCATCATGGGCACGCACGATGGAACAAGTCACAGTGTGACAGTTACGGTACACATCATGGCACAGCTCATGGTGTGGCCCGGCGATGCCAATAACGACGGTACGGTGAATCAGGTGGATCTTCTGCCCATCGGGGTATTCTGGAATCAATCAGGTTATGCACGAACAGGCTACACGAGTCCCGTGGCCTGGGAATCTCAGATATGTTTGCCCTGGTCGCAGGATGCCCGAGCCACGTATGCCGATGCCACCGGAGACGGTCTCGTAGGCCCGGACGATGTCCTGGTGATCGGCTTGAACTGGAACCGAAGTCATGATGTGGCGAAAGGTAGTTCTACTCCGCTGGCCGGATTGGATCAGGCAGGACGTATTCTAACCCGAATCCTGGGGAGTTCAGAGGATGGATGGGTGGACATGGCTTTTGAGGTGAGGGATGTTCAAGATTTAATCGGAGTAGCATGGGAATTCCAATACCCATCCGACAGAATACAGATACTTTCGGTAACACCAGGGGAATTTTTGGGCGAGGGTGCCTTGTTTCTCCATCGGGATGAGGCTACATCGGGAAAGGTGGGAATTGCCGGTGTGCGCTTGCAGGGGAATGGCGGCATATCGGGCGGGGGCTGCGTGGCCGTCGTGCGGTTGCATGTCGATTCCGAGGATGCCCTTGCTCTCACGGATTTTGGACGGGCCATGGGCATGGATGAGAACGGTGCGTTTTTCGCATTCATCCCGGAATCCATTCAAACGGATGCCGGTCGTTCTGCAACGGAAGGATCGGAACCATTCTGTTTCTATCCCAATGTGCCGAATCCGTTCAATGCCGTGACAACACTCCGGTATTATATCCCTGAACCATCCGCCGTCATAATCAGAGTATACGATGTGATGGGGAATGAGGTCGTTGTTTTGACCGATGGCATAAAAGAAGCAGGCCGCCACCAAGTATCGTGGAACGGCACCGATGCTTCGGGCATGGCTGTCTCCTCGGGTGTTTATTATTTCCGTATCCGGGCCGGTGGCTTTACAGACGTAAGGAAGGGATTATTGCTCAAGTAATCGAACACTCGGGCTCCAAAATACAGGGATGATGGATATGAAACAGGGTTGTGCGAGAGTCAACCACTATTTGATGATTTTGTTTTTATTCATGGTATGCCATTTTACCGCGCAAAGCCAGAATCCCCGGCGCAGCCATTTATCGGATCGGTCCGTATTTAGCAAAGCGTCCAGATCCCCATCTCCATTGTATTCCAAAATGTTTTCCCCAGACGCTGGTCTTCTTCCATCATCATCTAACAGATGGTTGCAGACCGGTGATTATGTTTCCTACGTGTACACGTTTAAGGAAATGTATCTGTTCTCCTATTTCGACGATACGGAGATCGTGGTTGCAGACGAGATGGAAAGGGTTCTTTGGCAAGGTTCCCTGACGGAGGACAGTGTTCAGTTCCTGGATTTGGGTGAAGGCGTGTATCGGATATCCGGCACGAAGAAATACGCCGTACTCATCGGAGACCCTGTTTATGATTCCACGGTAGGTTATTTTGCCCTGGATGAGAACAGCCGTCCCCTGAGCACGAAGCTCCTGACCTTCAATCCTTACAGCAACATGGAGCGCTGGGGCGACAGGGCTTACTTTATTCTATGGTCCTATCAAGACAACACGGATGTGGTCCTGAGTGATCTGGATACGGGAGACATCATCTGGTCGGGAGCGTTGCATGAAGGCGAGTACCGGGCGTTTCAGGAAGAGACGTCCGAGCGGTTCCTGAAAGTCGAAGCGACCCAACCGGTATCTGCTCAAAGTTATGTGGATACGGGGTATTTCATACCGGCGTCCAACAACACGTTCACCGGACGCCTGTTCTATGTCTACAGCGGTGGCCTCGAGTTTGAAGGCGAACTGCACGGAGAGGATATCCAGGTGATCGCCTATCATGACGATACCAACGCAGAAATTCGGGAGTTGTCGGGGAACCCGATCTGGGCGGGAACGCTGGACGAGGGTGACATCCACAACGAGGCGAATGTATACAAGAAATACCTGAGGGTGACCAGTGACAAGGACATCTCCGTTTGTTCCATGCCCTATTCCCAGGGCAACGATACCTATCATCATTTGATGCTTGCCCAGGATATCCAGGGGGATGGCATCGGCAAGTTGTTTTTTATCCCGTGTATTATGGGCAATCTGAATTTTCTGGTCTATGAAGACGATACGCGTATCGTGGCCACGAAGATGAATGATATGAGGGTGATGATGGACAGGACGTTGGATGCCTTCGAGTACGCCACGTTGCCCACGATGTTTGATGTGTATCGGGTAGAAAGTGACAAATCTATCTCCGTAGTCGAAAGTTCGGGCACTCGTGCAGGAGCGGAATTTGTACCCCTCTATTACAGCGTGTCTGCTTCCATATATCCTTATGCCCAATCACCCGTCGATGCCGGCAAGGAATTCTGGGTGGACATTCATGTGGGCGACGAGGCGTTGGCCGTGAGCCATCTATACGGGGCGTCCTTCCTCATCTCCTGGGAGGATGACGATGCTGTGAACGATTGGATTCAACACAACACACCCAGTCCCACGACACCTGCACTGGAAGTAGGAACCTTCCTCGGACCGTCCAGCGACGTACGGGCGGAAGGCTGGTGGCATCATTATCCCGATACCATTGCCGCTGCCGTGACACGAATATCCACGGACACTACGGCCAGCGGAACGGGCGTGATCATGCGGATTCCGTTTCGGTCGATGGGACAGACACCGGACAGTACAGCCGTGACTTTTCGCATTTCGAATGTCGCGGCCACTGATGCCCAGTGGAATCCCATCCGTTTGATCCCTGAAGACTTTGAGCTCCTCATCCTTCATAAAAAAGGGATTCGTCCCAATCCCTTTACGCCTAACGGAGATGGTTATAACGATTTTGTCGAATTTAATCTGACAGAACTCCGAAGAGATGGGGGAACGATCACGATCTATAATCTATGGGGAAAGAAAGTACGCCAGATTGAAAATGCGATGGTCTGGTATGGACGAGACGATAACGGACATATGCTTCCACCCGGCTCCTATTTATACATCGTCGAGAGTCGAGGAAAGACCGTTGCAAAAGGCGTCCTGGGCCTGGCTCGGTAGCATGCATACGGAAACCCCGGTTGTCTGGAGAAAATGTATGAGCTTTCGGATGAGACGCATCCTTCTGATTTTCGCTGCATTCTGGATTATTCTACTGCCTTCTGTCGCACCCGCTCAACGACTGATCGAAGCCAATGCGGCCGATCCGACGGATATGCGATCCGCTTTGATCAATCCGGCTGTGTCGAGTCTGGCCCATTCCCATGTGCTTGCGGGGATGAAAGTGTTTCACGGGGGATTCCTGAATGACGACGCACTGGGCATACGGAATCAGTTTTTCAATGTCTCCATCCGGGAGATTCCCTATGTGCATACGGGATTGAGTCTGTCGGCTTACCATCTGGGAACACCCATTTACGCCAAAACCGCATTCGGTTTGAGCCTGAGTAAAGGATTTTTCGATAAACTGTATGTGGGTGGGAAGCTGGAAGCCATCTACCATGGATTTGACGAGAAAGAGTTCGATCTGGTCGATGAGAACGATCCTGTTTTCAGCCAGGGTACGGGTAAAACCGTGTTGAGCGTGGGTGGTGGCCTTCTTTATTGTCCTTCCCGATCTCTGAGTGTCGGATTTTCTGCGCATCATATCAATCGACCCAACATCTCCTTAGTCGATGACGATGTCCGTGAGTCTCTGTTAACGGATTTAGGTGTGAGTTATGCGTATTCGTATATTCGCCTTTCTGCTGGCTTGATGGGTGTGGGTTCCGACGTTTATCCCAACCTCTATTTGAGTACGGATTTTTGGGATTTTGTGCATTTTCGTGTCGGGTACGAATATTCGGGTATGACGTTCGGCTGTCATTTCCACATCACACGTCATGTCGAACTGAATTACGACCTGAATATCCCTCTCTCCGGTATCATGAGTGAGAGTATGGGCTCCCATCGCATGAACCTGGTATTCTATATAAAGAAGCCAGAGAGGCCACCGGCTGAGTTCGAACTCTTCATGGAAACAGACAGTCTGTTCGTCCTGGAACAGTGGTTCGATCAACGTGTCGATCGAGGCATTCCTTGGGAGATGGTCGAACGATCCCTGGAGGCGAAGATTCCTGACTATGTGCCCGACGAATCCACACAGCATGCAGAACCCCATTTCGAGGCGAAGTATTATACCGAACGGTACAGAGCTTTCCTGGATTCACTTGCGAAAAGTATTCGAAATGACAGCCCTGCCGCCATTCGAATCGTCGCGGCAGAGGAAGATATCGGAAGGGCTGTCGGCATAAAAGACTATCTCTCGAACGTAAATCTTGGGCTGAAGCATTACATAGTGGTCGTGGCCAGAAAAAAGGTTGCGGACACTCCGTCCCTGAGTACTCTCATCCTCGTCGAGGACAGAGTGATCCGAGACCGGTGGTTCAAGCGGTATGTGTCGTCCCAGAGGACAACCCTCCACATATCCTCTGAAAACCACATGCGAGCCGATATATGGCAGCTGGAAATACAAAACGATGCTGGGGATGTGATCCGCCGTTATACGGGAAGCCGTCGCGTTCCGTCACGATTGCACTGGGATTGGCGTGATTCTGGGGGAATATTCGTGGAGCCGGGATGGTACCGTGTCGTCTTTCGATGGAAGGAAAAAAGTGACCATTTTCTCAAGTCCCCAGAAATACCCGTTCAGATCGTGAAAAGGTCGCAGCATGTGATGATGCACGTATCCGAAGAAATACAGGGATTGGATCAGAGACCCGATGTGATCGATATCATCCTTAAATAAACGAGTCTGGTATGTTAGAGAGACTGCATCAAAACCGCAACGTACACATTTTTTATGGAATTCTCATCCTGTGCCTGTTGTGTCTGACGAGATTTTATAATTATCTTCTTTTTCACAGTTTGTCCGAGATATTCAGCATCATCGTGGCGTTCGGTATTTTTATGCTCTCCTGGCACAGCCGTCGTTTCGTTGAAGACGATTTTTTCACGGTACTGGGGATCGTATACCTTCATGTTGGAGCCATCGACCTCGTTCATACGCTGGCCTACAAGGGGATGAATGTGTTTCCGGGATTTGAGACAAACCTGGCTACGCAACTTTGGATTTCCGCAAGATATGTGGAGAGTTTGTCCTTCCTGTGGATTTCGATGCGCATCGGTCGAAAATTTCCCATAGCTAAAATTTTTATAGGCTATACAGTAGCCGTCGCGTTGATTTTTATCTCGATTTTTGGCTGGCATGTTTTCCCTGATTGCTTTGTAGAAGGCGCCGGTTTGACCCCGTTCAAAAAGATCAGTGAATATATCATATCAGCCTGTTTTGCGGGCGCGGCTGTCGGTGTCGTCAACAAGCGAAACGAATTCGAGAAGGCTGTACTCAGACTCATCATACTATCGTTGGTGATCAGCATCGCGTCGGAATTGGCGTTTACGATGTATAAACATGCCTATGCCTTCTGGAATATGGTAGGACATATACTCAAGGTTCTTTCGTTTTATTTTATTTATCGCGCCATCATCGTGACGGGGCTGGAAAGACCCTTCAGTCTGCTTTTTCGAAATTTGAAGAAGAGCGAAGAACAACTGCGCGCTGCCCGGGATGACCTGGAGAAAAGAGTTCTGGAGCGTACCGGTGAATTGGTGAAAATCAACGAGGCCCTTCAGGCTGAAATATCCGAACGTTTACGGTATCAGTTAAGGCTCCGATCCCTGGCATCGGAGTTGACATTGGCAGAGGAGAGAGAAAGACGGCGGATTGCCACAGAGCTCCATGACCGCATCGTTCAGATGCTGGCTGTCATTAAAATCAGGATGGGAGATTTGCGGGAATCGCATTCCGGAGAACGGTTTGCAGAGCCTCTTCAAAGCGTGTACGATCTTATCGATCAGACCATCCAGGACACACGATCATTGACGTTTGAGCTCAGTCCACCCATCCTCTATGAATTGGGATTCGTAGATGCCGTGGAATGGCTGGCAGAGAAATTTCAGGAAAAAAGCGGAGTTCTGACGGATGTGGAGGACGATGGATTGGATAAATCCCTGGAGGATGACATTCGTATCGTGCTGTTTCAGACCTTGCGTGAGCTGTTGACGAATGTGTCCAAACACGCAGAAGCACATCACGTAAGCATACGGATATTCCGTCGTACGAATCAGATATGCATAGAATTGGAAGACGATGGCATAGGTTTTGAAGTGAGTGAAATTCAAGTCAAGCCGGAGACTTCCACAGGATTTGGACTGTTCAATATTAAGGAGCGGATGGAATATATTGGGGGACGTTGCCACATTCTCTCCCGGAAAAAGCAGGGGACGAAGGTGACATTAACCGCTCCGCTATCTCAGACAAAACAGGACTAGACCGGGGATCGAAGATTATGGCGATACGCATTCTTTTAGCCGATGATCATACGCTGATGAGGAAGGGCCTGAGAAGCCTTCTGGAGAAGATTGAAGATTTCGAAGTCGTGGCAGAGGCTCAGAACGGAAGAAGCACGGTTCAGTTGGCCCTGAAACTGATGCCGGACATCGTCATCATGGACATCAGCATGCCCGACCTCAACGGCATCGACGCAACACTTCAGATTACAGAAAAGTGTCCGGGTATCAGAATCATCGCCCTGTCCATCCATTCGGACAGACGGTTCGTCACCCAGATGCTGAAGGCCGGCGCTTCGGGATATCTGTTGAAGGACTGTGCGTTCGAGGAACTGGAGGATGCCATTCGCAAGGCGTGCGACGGCCAGATGTACTTGAGTCCCAAGGTAGCCGGAACGGTTGTTAAAGACTATGTCAGCCGTGTTTCCAAGGGAGAGGCTTCGGTGTACACGCTTCTGTCCGAAAGGGAACGAGAGGTACTCCAATTGCTGGCAGAAGGGCAATCGACAAAGGAGATTTCCGCTTCTCTCTTCGTGAGCGTAAAGACCGTAGAGACACACCGTCAGAATATCATGAAAAAATTGGGCATCTACAACATACCGGACCTTGTGAAGTATGCCATCCGTGAGGGATTGATCGACCTAGATAGTTGAGCTCATACAAACTGTCCCATTAAGCCTTTCCTGATACACTCTTATACCGTGCAAAATTATTCTGTTGGGTAGGGTTTTTGATACCAGAATTTCAGGGATTTCCCGATTGATTTTATCGATGAAATCGTTTATTTGAAAGCATGACGATTCATGTATTACTGGCCGATAATCATACGATCATGCGAGAGGGACTCCGGACGCTCATCGATAAGCAGCCCGATTATAAAGTCATTGCTATGGCCGATGATGGGGGGAAGGCCGTGGATTATACTCAAAAATACCTCCCTGACGTCGTCGTGATGGATATCGGCATGCCGGTGTTGAACGGCGTCGAGGCAAGTCGCCAAATTAAAGAGAGGGCTCCCGCTACCAAGATTATCGCCCTCTCCATGCATTCAGAAAAGCGATTTGTCGTGAGCATGCTCCAGGCTGGAGCATCGGGTTATCTGTTGAAGGATTGTGCCTTTGATGAGTTGGCACATGCGGTCAGAGATGTACATCGGAATAGAATCGTCCTCAGCCAGAAAATTGTCAGGATGTTAGCGGACGATTTAGTAAATCATCAGAAAAAAGACAAAAAAAAATCCCTAAAACATATGGATGAAAGAGCGCAGGACGTACTCCGCCTTTTATCGGAGGGCAGAACAATCAGTCAGATTATCGCGAGTCGTATCGTGGATGAGGAGCAGGCAGCGGTGTATTTGGAAGAGTTCGCGGATCGATGGTTGCTCATGCATTCATCTATACATGTGTCATCCAACGGGAACAATGAATAGATAGAGTTTGCAATAGGTGATGGATTTGTTCAAATGTGCTTGACTTTTTTATTGATATTTACTATATTGATAATAGTTATTATTATCGATATGTCTTCTATAATTGAAGAGTGCGTATGGAAGTCACTAATCAACGAAAACTGAAGTCGAGCCGTCAACGGGATTTAATACTTGGAATTCTCCGTTCCACTCACTGTCATCCTACGGCAGACTGGATCTATGAAAAGGCGCGCAAGGAGATGCCCAACATCAGCTTGGGTACTGTTTATCGGAATCTTAATTTGTTGAGGGACGAGGGTAAAATCCAGGAACTCTGCTTTGGTCGGAACATGAATCGGTACGATGGTGATCTTCGCGATCATTATCATGTACGATGCGTGGTTTGCGGTTGTGTGGAGGATGTACCCCATATTTCGCCAAGGGCATCCAGCGGGGAAATCGAAAAACTCACGGGGTATAAAATACATTCCCATCGGTTGGAATTTTCGGGCGTCTGTCCGGCGTGCCATAAGAATGCGCCCTCTGAGTGACAAGATAGGCTACTTACGGATTGAATATGGGATTTATGGTACAGCATACATCGATAATCGGATCTTGGGGGAGGAAGGTCGTTAGTATAAATCCTTATCCTGGTGCGATGAAGAGATTGAACGATGTCTGGAACACTGGATTCCAGACACAGCCATCGGGCTTTCAGCTTCACGATTCGACGATTCTTCAGACTAACAATCCGTTGTCTAGGTTGGAAGGATACAGAATGGATGTTGTAAAGGGTGTCCACACATGAGGTTGATGAAGTGGCAAATCTGGCTCGGGCTGGTTTTAATTCTCCTGTCCGTTTCTCTGTATCTCCTGCACTATGCCTTATTTCAAGACGCCCATCATATATGGATATTTCTCGTGGGGGATATCGCCTTCGTGCCCATTGAAGTTCTGCTGGTAACCTTGATCATACACCGGTTGTTGAGTGTCAGGGAAAAACGTTCACTACTGAATAAGTTAAACATGGTGATCGGAACGTTTTACAGTGAGGTGGGTACAGTGCTCTTGAAGAGGCTTTCGGCCTTCGATCCTCATTCACAGCAAATATCCAAAGACCTTATACCCACAACGGATTGGACGGATCGGGAATTCTCTCAGTTGCTTCAAAAATTGAAGGCGTATGAATATACCATCGATTACCGACGAGGTGATCTCAAGGGGTTGAAGGATTTTCTCTTCAAGAAGAGGCCCTTTCTGTTGAGCCTTCTGGAAAATCCCAACCTTCTGGAGCACGATTCATTCACGAATCTGCTCTGGGCCGTATTCCATCTTGCCGAGGAATTGACCCATCGTCACGATGTGAAAGGATTATGCGATTCGGACTACCAGCATCTATGCGGCGATATCAAACGCGTGTATGCTTTGCTGGTCTCCGAATGGATTGACTACATGAGTCATTTGAAAAAGGCGTATCCCTATCTTTTTTCGCTGGCCATGCGGACGAATCCCTTTGATCCCGACGCATCGCCAGAAATAAAATAGGGCGTATTACGGGAGTTCTCTATCCGAATAAGTATGACAATAAAATAAGGGGTGATTTAGGTACAAGGAGGCGAACGATCATGAAAAAAATGACGGAGAAGAACTTAAAGGATGCCTATGCAGGGGAGAGCCAGGCGAACATGAAATACTTGATTTTTGCCAATAAGGCAGACGATGAGGGAAAGCCCAACGTTGCCAGACTGTTTCGGGCCATTGCTTTTGCAGAACAAGTGCATGCGACGAACCATCTCAAGACCCTGGGTGATGTTGGAAGCAGTCTGGATAATCTTCAGACGGCCATCGATGGAGAGAACTTTGAGGTGGAGGAAATGTATCCGGCCTACGACGCCGTGGCCAAACTGCAGGATGAGAAGGGAGCGATTCGTTCCGTGCATTACGCCATCGAGGCCGAGAAAATTCATGCAGCCATGTTTACCGAGGTCAGGCAGGCCGTCAAAGAAGGCAAGGATGCCGATCTGGGCGATGTTTATATATGTCCTGTATGCGGATATACGGCGGAAGGTGAGGCCCCCAGTACATGCCCGATTTGCGGTGTGTCCAAGGCAAAGTTTGTCAAATTCTAGAACGGGGAGATTGAATCGTGTCGAAGGGATACCTTTCATCTCCTATCGTTCCAGAATTCAGTACGCTAGGAGAAACCAGAGATGCGGATGCTGGATACGAAAGCAGTCTATTGATGGTGGACATCCCTTCTAAAGACGTGAGAGAAGAAGCAGTATCCGTGATGGTTAACACTTGCACTATGTATCGATCGGGTCAATGAACTTTACGAGTTCGAGAAAGTCGGATAAAATGGATCGGATAAAAAAAAATAGAATGCTTCACCTGCTGGAAACGGCTCTGCAACGGGAAATCGATGCCTTTAACTACTACATGAAGGCTGGTTCAAAGGCGCACGACCCGGAGACAGAATCCGTGCTGATTCAATTGGCCGAGGAAGAGAGAAAACATCAGTATTTCCTGAACAGGGAGATTCAGAAAATAGATCATCTTCTATCCGAGGAGAAAGGGGATAGATTCATCGACACGGAAGATGTCCAATATCCCATTCCCGATTCCCCTGAATTCAAGCGACTACATTCCATCCGATCCGTCGAAATGGCTGCCGTATCTCTGCCCGTGGAGCTCTTGGGCGGGGATTATGTCGATACGCTGGTATTGGATCGTGCGGATCAGGAACCGGCCTTGGGCATCTTTCTGTACGATGTGATGGGACATGGCCTGGAGGCGACCCATATCAAGGCTCTGGGTAAACAGGCATTCGGCGAACTTCGAGAAGCGTGGTCGTCGGGAGATAAATCGGTCGATATGACGAGCCCGGGCCGGGTGATGGAGGAGTTGAATAGACGGGTTGCCGCCTACTGTCAGGAAGCGGGACGCTTCATCACGTCCTTCTACGGCATCATCGATACAACCGCGAACACATTGATCTATACATCGGCCGGGCACGAGCCTCCGATCCTGATAAAAGAGAGCGGGGAATATATCCACTTGTCGGAGACCAATCTACTGCTGGGGGCGGCCAAGGATGTGACCTACACAGAGACCACGGTTTCTGTCGGGCGCGGAGATATCCTCATCCTCTTCTCCGATGGAATCACAGAGGCTACCAACCGAGGGGGAAAAATGTGGGAGCGCGACCGACTCCGGCAAACCGTGCAGAAGATGTCCAAAGCATCTTCCCGAGATATTATCGGTCATATTTTTAAAACGCTCAAGAGCTTTCTCAAGGGCCAACCCATCACCGATGAGTTTACCCTGGTGGTCATGAAGGTTGGCGTTGGGTGATGATCATCCAAAGAACGTGTAAGTATACATAGGGGTCAATCATGAAACGCATGTTTTCTGTTTTCATCATAATCCTTTTGGTGGGTTTCGCGGTTATAGACTGCACGGCTGCGTCGTTCAAGGTATACGGATACAGCACACGAAAACGCGGAGAGATCGAACTGGTGTACTTCAATAACTATTTCGCTCAGAGCGACCTGATGCAGTCCCATTTCGGCGAGTTGGTGGATCATGAAGGCCATCTCTCTCATTCGTTGGAGATCGAGTATGGTTTCACCAATCGATGGACAGTAGCCGCGTACCTGGATTTTGAGCAGCCCAAGGGAGAAGGAATCGAGTTTACCCGGTTTCGAAGTGTCTTTTTTCGTTACCGGTTTTTCGAAAAAGGAGACCGCTTCATCAACACGGCGATCTACCTGGAATACTACATTCCGAGAAAGAAATACAAGAACGAAGAAGAGCTGGAGATCAAGCTTATTCTGGAAAAAGAATTTAACCGGTTTAAAATCGTAATGAATCCGATTGTGGAAAAGGCCATGAGTGGCCCAGAAGTCGGAGAGGGTCTCAAATTCAACTACGAGTCGGGTTTGTACTGGAACATCTCACCCGACGTTCGTGCCGGAGTGGAATTCTTCGGAAAAATGGGGGAGCTGAGCGAATTCGGAGAAACGAGAGGAGATCGCCATTGGATTTTTCCGGCATTCAAGATTGAACTGCCCAAGCATATCGAATGGGATTTTGGAGCCGGTTTTGGCCTGACAGACAATAGCGATGACCTTGTCGTTAAAAATATCATCTCGATTGTTTTTTAAGCAGAGAGCGAACCCTGTTACTATCAACATAAGACGAAGAACACGGAGGATCCTATGACTGTATTTTTTTCTGGGGACGAAATCGTGAAATTAGCCGTCCAGACCGAAGAAACAGGTTATAAGTTCTACCAACTCGCCCAGGAACACGCGACGTCTCAAAAGCTTAAGGACCTTTTTCAGTACTTGGCAGAGGCTGAACTCAGACATAAGAAAACTTACCTGGGGCTCAGAGACGCCATCGATGAATCTCCCCAGGGCGTGCCCATCGATTGGAACGAATTGGGGCTGTACATCAAGGCCATGACCGATTCCAGTTTTTTCCTGGGAGCAGACAAGAGCATCAACGTGTCCGGTAAAGCAGCCGATGAAAAGGAAGCCGTAGAATTTGCCATCAAGTTTGAGAAGGATACGCTCCTTTTCTTCTACCAGATACTGGACATCGTGAAGACTAAAAACAAGTCCATCGTGGAGAATATCATACAGGAAGAGAAGGAACACATCAAGCAGCTTGCAGAAATAAGGCAGGGCATGTAAGGAATCACTCACATTTTATTACAAGAAAGGGAGGGTACAATGGATAAATGGATTTGTGATGTTTGCGGATATGTATACGATCCGGAGAAAGGAGATCCCGACAACGGTATCCAACCGGGGACGGCATTCGAAGACATTCCCGATGATTGGGTATGTCCTGAGTGTGGTGCAGGAAAGGATGAGTTTTCCAAGGCGTAGTCAACGATAAAACAAAACAACTATGGAAGGGAATCATTTTGCCAGCCGTTGAGATTAAACCCAACATTTTTTGGATCGGCGTGAACGACCGAACCACAGATCTCTTTGAGGGTTTGTGGCCTGTTACCGAGGAGGGAGTCTCCTACAACACGTATTTGATCGACGATGATAAAAAGGTGGTCATCGACCTGGTCAAGGCTCTAAAAACCGATGAATTCTTCGACCAGATCGATGAAATCATGCCTGTTTCAAGTCTCGACTATGTCATCCTTAACCACATGGAGCCGGACCACACGGGCGTGTTGCGCACGTTGAAACGTATTGCACCGGATGCAACCATCGTCGGCTCACCCAAGATGAAGCAGATGCTCGAGGCGTATTACGGCATCAGCAAGAACGTGAAAATCGTCGAGGACGGAGAGACGTTGTCCATCGGGAAGAGAACGCTCCAATTTTTTCACACCCCGTTTGTGCATTGGCCGGAGACGATGATGACGTACGAAACGTCCGACAGTATCCTTTTCGCCTGCGATGCTTTTGGTAGCTACGGGGCTCTGCGCGGAGCGATTTTTGACGATGCGTGCAAGGATCCGGATTTCTATCAGAGAGAGGCGCTCCGGTATTATGCCAATATTGTATCCAAGTTCAGCGGGCCCGTACTCCGTGCCATCGAAAAATTAACCGATGTCGACGTCAAGATCATCGCGCCCTCTCACGGTCTGGTATGGCGAAAAAATCCCACCCGCATCGTCGAGTTGTATAAGACATGGGCGGAGTATGCCGAGAGCGGCGGCGAACCCGGTATCACGATGATCTATGGCTCGATGTACGGCAACACGGAGGAGATGATGAATGCCGTGGCCCAGGGAATGTCGTGCACGGGGATCGATCTGGACATATTCGATGTGTCCCGGACGCATGTCAGCTACATCCTGCCGTCCCTGTGGGCGAAAAGTGGTGTCATGATCGGAGCGCCCACGTACGAGGGCAAGTTGTTTCCTCCCATGACACAGGTGCTTCAGATGGCTGCGCTCAAACGGGTGACGAACAAAAAGGCCGCGTATTTTGGCAGTTTCGGCTGGAGCGGCGGCGCTTTGAAGCAGCTAAATACCTTCATAGAACCCATCAAATGGGAATTGTCTTCGTCCATGGAGTTTCATGGAGGGATTACCAAGGAGCGTTTGAAACAAGGAGAAACCTTCGGCAGAGCATTCGCTGAAACGGTTCTTGCAGTATGAATTGCGGTTACCTTTGAAAAAGGAGGCTAACGATGTTGAGTAAAAAGATGACGAATGCATTGAATGAGCAGATCAATAAAGAGATGTATTCGGCATACCTGTATTTGGCCATGTCGGCCTACAGCGATAAAAAGGGGCTCAAAGGTTTTGCCAACTGGTTTTACGTGCAGTACCAGGAGGAGATGGAACACGCCATGCGCATTTACTATTATATCCAGGAACAGGGTGAACAAGTAATGCTCAAGGCTATTGAGAAGCCACCTGCAGAATTCGGCACGCCCCTGGAAACATTCCAGAAAACCCTGGAGCATGAAAAATTCGTCACAAAAAGCATTCACGATCTGGTCGATCTTGCGGTTCAGGAAAAGGATCATGCCAGTCAGATTTTTCTTCAATGGTTCGTATCCGAGCAAGTGGAAGAAGAGGGCAATGCCAATGATATCATCGATAAGCTGAATCTGGTGGGAAAGCAAGGCAATGGTTTGTTCATGATTGATAAGGAGCTGGGAGCAAGGGTATTCACGTCCGAACTCACATCCGAAGGCGAATAACGAGCCCGGTGAACACGAACTAAAACGGAGAATTCATTATGGCGAAGCTGGATGAGGGCCAGAAGGCCCCCCCTTTCTGTCTGCCCGATGCCGATGAGAACGAGGTTTGTCTGAAGGATTTCTCGGGAACGTGGGTTGTTCTCTACTTTTATCCCAAGGACAACACATCGGGATGTACGTTGGAGGCCATCGATTTTTCCAATGCCATCCAGGCGTTCAACGATGCAGGAGCCGAAGTTGTGGGCATCAGTCCCGATTCGCCCCAAAGCCATTGTAATTTTCGGGACAAACACAATCTGAAGGTCAGGCTTCTCAGTGATGCGAAACACGAGGTGCTGGAAACATACGGGGTTTGGGTGTTAAAGAAAATGTACGGCCGCCAGTACCATGGCGTAGAGCGGAGTACGTTTATTGTCCGTCCCGATGGGACCATCGGTCACGTTTGGAGGAAAGTCAAGGTACCGGGGCATATCGATGCAGTCAAGGATAAGCTGCTGGAACTTCAGGCAGGCTAAGATACGGAGATGACGTCTCATATACTCACGGCTCTCCTTTTAACCACGGGTGCCGGGCTGGCAACCACCGTGGGAAGCATCATCGGATTGGCGGTACGGAAACCCGGCAAGATATTCATGGGATTCACACTGGGCTTTTCGGCTGGGGTGATGATCCTGGTCTCGTTCAGCGAACTGCTCCCAGCCAGTATCAGAACCCTGGGATTTTTATCCGCCCATATGGGGTTTTTCATCGGCATGATCAGTTATTTTCTCATCGATTATCTGGTGCCCCACGCCTATATGGGTCAACACGATTATTCGGAAGAACGGTCAAAGGAAGGATTAATGCGTACGGGTTTGATGGTGGCATTGGGTATAGGGATACACAATTTCCCCGAGGGAATGGCTACTTTCACGGGGGCGTTGGAGGATGTGCATGTGGGCGTTGCCATCGCCACCGCCATTGCCGTGCATAACATCCCGGAGGGATTGGCCGTTTCCGCCCCTGTTTATGCGGCCACAGGGAGCCGAAAGAAGGCCTTTCTCTGGTCATTCCTGTCGGGATTGAGTGAACCCGTGGGAGCGGGTGTGGCGTACGTGATTCTTCTGCCGTTTTTAACACCCCGTTTGTTGGGATGGGTGTTGGCTGCAGTGGCCGGAATCATGGTGGCCATTTCCCTGGATGAACTCGTTCCGGTGGCCAAGTCGTATGGGCATGAGCATGTTCCCATTTTAGGTGTTATTGCCGGCATGTTCATCATGGCGTTAAGTCTCTGGTTGTTGCTCTAACACGATGCGTGCCGGAAGGAAAGGAGAGTACGATGACAAATGACAGGAGACATTTTATGCGACAAATGGGTCTGGGACTGGGCGGTTTGCTGGTGGCTGATGGTTTTTCTCATGCATCTTCCACACCCACGTCGATACTGTCTGAGGGTGTAGAGAATCATGTGCTTCCAGAGCTTCCGTATGCCTACAATGCTCTGGAGCCTGTTATTGATGAGCAGACATTACGATTGCATCATGACAAGCATCATGCGGGATACGTAAAAGGATTGATTCAGGCCGAAGAAAAGCTGGCGGAAGCCAGGGTGGCCGGTGATTATACTTTAATTAAGCACTGGGAGCGTGAGGTGGCTTTTCACGGTTCGGGGCATATTCTTCATTCGATATACTGGACAAATTTATCCCCGAACGCGGGAGGAAATCCATCCGGTGCCTTGGCCCGAGCTATAGACCGTGCGTTCGGTGACCTAGACAAGTTCAAGCAGCACATGATGGCCGCCACAAAGTCGGTGGAGGGTAGCGGGTGGGGCGTACTGGCGTATCAGCCGATATTTGAGAAACTGGTTATTCTCCAGGCCGAGAAGCATCAGGATTTAACGCAATGGGGTGCCATTCCCTTACTGGTCATCGATGTATGGGAGCATGCATACTACTTAAAGTATCAGAATCGCAGAGCCGAATACGTGACCAATGTATTCAAGATCATCAACTGGGAGGATGTGACCACCCGCTTTGAACATATGATGACGTGAATCATTTTTCAATAGATTGGAGGTAAACATGGGACGATTCGGAGATCATATTCAAGAGGCCGATTGGAAGGCTGAGAAACACGTTCCTGTGATTGAATGTGCGGATGAAGTCAAAGCCGGGGAGATCATGGAAATCAATGTGAGTATCGGCAAGGAGATTGCTCATCCCAATACAACAGAGCATCATATCCGATGGATCTCGTTGTATTTTCATCCCCACGGTGAGAAATTCAATTATCACGTGGGCCAATTTGAATTTAACGCTCATGGTGAGTCTACGGCAGGTGCCAACGAGGGGCCCGTGTATACCCATCATGCGGTGACCGCCTTCGTGAAGATCGCCAAGACGGGCACGCTTCATGCTGTGTCCTTCTGCAACATTCATGGGCTCTGGGAATCCTCAAAAGAAATAAAGGTTGTCTAATCGGCGATTTCACGGATTGATAATATGGGTTTGCTGGGTGCTCATATGTCTATCAGCGGCGGCGTGGAAAAATCTATTTCTCGCGGTCACGATCTGGGTTGTGAAACCATTCAGATTTTCAGCAAGAATCAGCGACAATGGAAATCACCGAACCTCTCCGATGGTGCAGCCGAACGATTTCGACAAGCACGACAGAAATTGAGTATAAAAAATGTGGCCATCCATGATTCGTATCTCATTAACCTGGCGCATCCCGATCCTGAGCAGCTGCAGAAATCCCGTGACGCGTTTTTCGATGAAATGGA
>Ga0180437_10001457_pt1 | contig 40540 bp, 32 predicted proteins | sample SS_ome_4_FD_132410 | JGI IMG/M metagenome (GOLD analysis project Ga0180437, IMG submission 132410) | Hypersaline lake sediment archaeal communities from the Salton Sea, California, USA - SS_3_D_1 metaG | ecosystem: Environmental > Aquatic > Non-marine Saline and Alkaline > Hypersaline >...
CAGACACAGGGTTGTAGCTGGTTGGGCGTAATAGTTCTTGGTATAGACCCAGGCCATGGTTGACAGGCCGTATACCACCGCGATGGCCAGACCGGTCCGCGCGCTATAGCCCAGCGCCTGGACCCAGGCCAGCAACAGGGCGCAGGTGGCAGCGGTCAAGATCGCGTTGAAAAACGCGACGAGCAGTTTGGCGCCATACTGGAATCCAGGGACGGGCAGCAGGGCAGCCAGCGCCTTGCCCAGGAGGTACAGGGGTACGGTGACCAGGGATTGTCCGAGCCCGTACTTGGAATAGGTCTGCCCATCTCGGCCCGGCGAGGCAAAGGTCGACTGGAAGGCGAGGGGCTGGGTAGGTAGGGTGCCTCGCAAATCCACCGGCTCCAGGGTTACGGTTTCCGTTTCGACGCTCCACGCGCCTTGTTCGACCAGGTTGCGCGTAACGCGATACATCGTCTCCTCGTCGCGCTGCTGAACGCGGCCACCGGTTGTCAGCAAATAGAATACCGCAAACATCGCAAAGACGATCAATTGGATTCTGGGTAGGGATTGTCTGCGTTTGATCATGGCCTTTCCAGCCCAGGTGCCTGATAGATGGCATATCCGCCTTCCTCGTAGATGGGAATCAGGAAATCGACAAACGCTGGATCCCAGTCACCCATAGCTTTCTCCTGGGGACCATGGAATACGTAGTCCACTCCGAAATCGTGCAACAGCGATTGCCGCCAGGCATCGTCGGCTTGCGAGCCGAAGAAGCGGTAGATCATTTCTTGCTTGTTGCCGCTGTAGAGTGTCTCTGGTCCGTGACCCGCAAAAGCCCGTAGGTCCGTCCAGGCCGGGATGGCTTTGCCCACCTCGAGAGACGCCAACACTGCCTGGCCGGCCTCGGCGTGAGCATCCAGCCATACCATGGCAGCAACCTCAGCCCCTGGGCGATAGACGGGCACTTCCCTCTGGGTGATAGGTTCCAAGCTACCCAGTACTAGGAACAGGATGCTCAGGCTGGCGGTCATGACATATGCGCCGTACGCCCAGAATTTTTCACCAAACCAGGTTCGCAGGCCCACCGCTGCCAACATGCTCAGAGGCACTTGGGCCAGCACGATCAGTCGTCTCTGAGAGATAAACGGTAGATAGGCCAACACAGGTGCTGCCAGAAGCCAGGCGAAAGGTAGAAACCAAGTCTGCGAGATACTGGGCTCGTTGTCTTTCTTTCTCTTCCCGTTTATGAGCTCTTTAAGCCCCCACACGGCAGGGACCAGCAAGGGTGCGTAGCCGAGTAGATAGTGCAGTGGATGAGGTGAGAGGATGTGCAGTTGGTTGGACCATGTGCTGTACACGGGTTCTGTAGACGTAAGCCAGAAGGTGTAGGCCACCACGGGCACCGCGAACAGTCCAGCCAAGACAGTCAGGCCGGCCTCGCGCCAGGGAATGCGCCGCTGTTGAAGTGCCAGCATGAGCAAATAGAAGCCCAGGACCGTACCCAGTACGGCTGGATAGAACGGCACGATGATGGTCACTACCAGGGTGGACACTCCGCTCAGAAGGGCATATTTTGCCTTGCCTGTGGCAAATGCCTCCAGCAACCATAGAAAGGTCCATAGGAGTGCCGTCTCTGCCAGCGCTAGGTGCGGCAGGCTGTAGAGCACGAGGAATACGTACGCCTCGGGCACCCAAAAATCCAGCGGCAGGTCGCCCAGCCATTGGACTGCTCCCAGTGCAGTGAGCAACCAGCCCAGTCCGCTGCCTATGGCTATGAGTACCCAGGCCAAGCGTCGCGTGGATACGTCTCGGACAAAACGGGCGATAAAGTGATAAATTGTGAGTAACAGACACAGACCAAGGATCACCCGGGCCAGGTGATATGTCACGCGGAGGGAGAGACCCAGGCCAGCTCCCAGCTTGCCCAGCAAGATGTGGAACGAGTAAAGCCACGCCTTCGGATGCGATTCGGTGGTGAACGGTAATTGGAACAACCACTCCCCGCTGGCACCCAACCTCATCTTGGCTATGTAAGAGTTGCCATCCTCTGTGTTGTAGACGAAACCAGAAAAGACATGACTGGCATCGGCCAGGGACCAGGCGTAGAGGACGGGTAGACTGGCGAACAGCAAAACCGCCAGCGATCCGATCAGCACCCAGCGCCACTCGTCGGGCGCGATACGACGAGCCGTCATGGTCGCTCCACCCGGGTCCGGTAGAGGTTTACGTCCCAGCGCTCAAAAACCAGTTGTAGCTCATCCACCAGAATCCTCTCGTATGGTGGGGCGTAGCGCTTTTCGACCAGTAGCCAGAGGCGCGGGTTGTCTTGGACAATCTGTCGTAGTCCCTCTTCTGTGCCTATCCACGAAAGGCCTAGGAAGGGATCGGTCAGAGTACCATCAGGCTGCTCGTAGAGGAACGGGTTCTCGAGAGCCACAAAATGGTCGCAACGGTCCAATTCGATCTTGGCGGTGGAGGTCAGGTGAGTGGCCAGCTTGTCCCCTACCTGCCATTCATCGCGGACCAAATCGAGCGCCAGGCTGGCAGCATGGTGCTGGGTAGTTACCGTCAAAAGTGCTGGCTTTAGGAATAGGATGATGACCGTGGCGAGCGCCACACCATCAACAAGGAGTTGAGACCGTGCTGGCACGCGGTCGGCAATCAGGTTAGCCAAGAAGTCAAGTTCGCGGGCGACGATCAAAAAAAAGAAAGGAAGAAGGTCGTGCACATAGCGCGGAACGCGGATGATCGGCGGTGTGATCAGACTGAATTCGACGACAGTAACGCCAACGACAAAGTACAGGAAGGCCCAAATCACGTCGGTGGGGCTAGTCTGCCGGCGCCTCAGGCGCAGCAGCAGTGCTACCAGACCTACGAATGCCAAGACAGTCAATATCAGGTATGGCGGGATCAGAAACTGTTGGGCTCCGATGATCACGTCGGCGATGAAGCGCGCTGGGTTCGTCAGGCTTTCTACCTGGATCACCGTCGAGCTAGTGACCCCGCCTGGGCGGTCGACTCTCTGCGCCAGCAGGAGAACCACCAACCCTAGGGTCGCCGTGACCAGCTCCGGCCAAGGTATGCGGAGCCCCGCTGTTATTGGCGCCTTGCGCCGGGTGGTCAACCAAGCGAGCAACGGTCCGAGTAGCAGTGGGGGCACCAGAATGAGGGCTCTCATGTGGCACAGGGTTGCCCCCACAAAGGCGGCGATGCCCAGGCACCGCTTCCACGTTGACGGCTGGCGGACTATGCCCTCATAGAGCAAGAACACGGACGCCAGGGTCATGAATTGCCACAGAGCATACATCCGCGCCCGCCCGCCCCAGGTGATAGCCTCTGGAGACAGTACCAGCATCAATGCTGCCAGCAAGCCGGCACGTGCCGAGAACCAGCGGCGTCCCATATGGTACAGCAGTAGCATATTTGGCACGCTGATGATCAGGCTGGGAAGGCGCAGGGCAGTCTGGCTGAAGCCCAGGACAGCAGCGGACAACGCTGCTGTATATGAGTATAGAATCCCATGATTGTAAAACAGGCCGGAGGGCATCACGGGCACCCCTTTATCCAGGATCATCTTGGCTGCCAGCATAGTGTTGTATTCATCCACAAAAGGGTAAATGCGCAGCAAGTAGATTAGGCGTAGGGTGATCCCAATTCCCACGATGCCGACAAAGGCAGCTCGCCATAGGGTTCGTGGGCCATTCTGCGCAGTCATAGGCGCCACCTCTGTGCTTTCGGCACGATCAGGGCCGCGAGCACAAACAGGGTACTCACTCCTGCTACAATCATACCGGCCTGAACCGTCCACGGCCCGTAGTCAAACTCGACGACATGATGACCGGCCGTCAGGGGAACACCTCGCAGAATGGCGTCGGTGCGCAGGATGGGAACCTTTTTGCCATTGTCGTGGGCCTGCCAGCCAGGATACCAGACTTCGCTCAGAACCAGCAGCCCTGGGCTTTCCAGATCGGTCTCAACCACCACCCGGTTGGGAGACTGTTCAATCACAAGTGCCGGTGTCAGTTCATGGGCGCCGCTCAACCGCTGTCCCTCCTCCACCAGTGCAAGTTTTGCTGGCTCAAGGGTCTCCAGTCGCTCCCACACTTCATTCTCGCTGACTACCTCTGTCTTGTGGACGACAAAGGCTCGCGGCATTGCCTGTTCATTCTTATAGATCGAGGTGGTCGCGTCTTGCCATTGCAGAGAGAGCTCGGAACTCTCCATGGGAAAGGCAGCAGCCAGATAGCGTCCGTTCAGCAGGCCGAGTAGCCGCAGGTTAGGTTCAGTTTCCTTGTGAGCCTCCTCTAGTGTCGTCCCCCCAGGGAAGGGGGGGATGGTGACTCCGAATGCAGACTCGCTGCGTGAGTTCTGGCCGTAGCCGCCTGCCAGACCCATGAAGCGGTCATAGTGGGCTAGGTGGACCGGTTCGACACCGTCGATCTGTTGTAGACCAGACTCCGTTACGGCGGGCTGGGGCAGGCTATAGCTGGGTGAGTAGACACGAAAGATGCCGTCCTGCGACGCCAGCCAGTCAGTGGCCTCACGGCCTTGGGCGGCGACTTGTGACTGGGGCACGAAGCGTACCAGGCTGTAGCCAAACGTGAGCAAGTCGGCCACGATCAGCAGTAGGGCAAGCCAGGCAAGAGCTGGAGCAGGCCTGCGGCGTAGAGCCCACAGAAGCAGCGCGGCGCTCAACACACCAAAGACACCCAGCCCCCACGCGCCCCGGCCCCTTTGGTCTAGGAGGAGCATCACGCCCAGGCTGAGCACAAGGGCAATGCCCATGCCGGCCACTAGCACTAGGCGCAGCCCGCGCCGGAAGGGGAGCCGCCACAGTTCCTGCCACTGTTCTAGCCCGTATGCTGCCAGGATGGCCAGTCCCAGCGTGACAAAGAACCACAGCCGGGCTGGCGTCCGCATCCAGCCCAGTCCAGGCAGCAGCCGGTAGGCCAGCCCGTACAATGGCGTATGACTTCCAAGGGCAAGCAATACGCCCAGGATCGTGAGCGTGCCGACGATGATCACGGGTTGCTCGCGCCGGGCGCGCCAGGCAGCCGCCGCCAGAGCCAGTGTCAGCAACCCCGGGTAGATGGTCCACTCGTGGCCTACGTTGGGAGCAGGGAAGAGAATGCCGGTCAACGTCTGGCTAGGTGACAGGGAGAATTGCGTGGCCTCCGCCAGGCTGAGGGCGCGGTTGCTATACGGTGCCATTTCCAGGAGGGGCAAGAGCTGGGCCGCGCCTAACAGGGCGGCCACCAACGGAACCATGGCCAGGGGTAGCACCAGGGGCAAAGCGGCGCAGACCCTTTGTCCCAACGTTCCCGGTGACAGCAGCAAGTAGAGTGCAGCGTACGCACCCAGGCCGTACGCCGTGAAGACTAGGGCGTAGGTATGGGTCGTCATCTGGGCCGCCAAGATTGCACCGAGGAGCAGGGCGTAGCCCACTTTGCGCTGGGTCAAGAGGCGATGCAGGGCCCCCAGGGCCCATGGTGTCCATGCCAGAGCTGCGACCAGGCTCACGTGGCCACCAGCGGTGTGCGCTACCAGCTTGCCACCCAGGGCATAGATGACCGCTGCCAGGAGAGCGGACTCGGGGTGAAGCCCCAATCCCCGGACCAGCCAGTACGCACCAATTCCAGCGCAGGCTAGGTGTAAGGCGTAGAATAGAGAAAAAGCCCAGGACATCGGTCCAGCTAGGAGCAACAGAGCTGGGGGATAGAAGAGCATGGCCAATTGGTTGGGAGCCAACGGCTGCCCGGAGAGGGCGTAAGGTGACCAGAGGGGAAATCCCTTGCCGGCAGCCAGCGATTCGCTAATGAGCAGAACTTTGGGCCAGTGGATGAGTGTCAGATCGCTCAGGTCAGACCAACTTGGATAGACCAGCCGCGATGGCAGGAGCAAGGCCGGCAGCAAGACGAGGCTGGTCAGCGGGATAATCAGGACGGCATAGCGCACGTCCCGTGTGTGAGCCAAAGCCTTCACGGTTTCTTCTCCACGTGGAAGAGAGTGGCCTCTTTGCCAGTCCAAACTGGCAGCAAATCCAGATTCTGTGCATTGAAACTGGTTTCCAAGGCCAATACATAGCATACGCCATACTGGGCGAGTAGGGCGCGGCGTTCTGTCTCTGCGGTCAGTGGGTTGTAGAAACGATCGACGCTTTCTTTCTTGGCCTTAGCGTCGATAGTCTCGAAAGGATGACCGTAGACCACCCGGTTGCCGGCCCAGGCAGGGATGAACTCGCCTGCAGTGGCCGGGGCCAGCACCGTGTCCGTCCACGCCGTATTCTCGCGGAGCCAGGCGCAGGCATCAGCTTCATCCTGGCTCATGACGAGGGGCGGCTGGCCCTGGGCCACACCCACAACCGACACCAAAGGCACGAACAGATTCGTCAACGCGGCAAAGCCGATGATCAAGCCCGTGGCAAGCCCCCTGCGGCTGGGCCGTACCCGTGGTCGGATCGCCTGCACCAAAGCGATAGCTGCCAGCAGGCTCAGGGGGACGTGCAACCCGGTTATGAAGCGCCGCTGCAGCGCAAAAGGGACGTAGAGCAATACAACCACGGTACCTGCCCACGCGAGCAGAAACAGATCGGTGGGTGTTCGGCGGCGTGCTGCAATCCAGATTCCGACGAGGGCCAGGAGCAGCACCAATCCATACCCCAACGCATAACTCCATGGCGGCAGCGAGGGCGTCACATTCTGGGCTGACCATGAGGCTATAGCTGGATTGGTGAGGTACACGTACAGGTCGTACAGCAGGAAAGGCGCAGCGCCTGCTGCTGCGGCGACGGTGACCAGAATTGCATTCCAAGGCAGTTGACGACTTTGCCATGTCAAGGTTGCCAAGTACACTATCAGGACTGACATTGTGACTGGTATAGCAAGGGGTTGTACTAGCGCCAGGAGAAGGCCGAGGGCATAAGCCACCAGCAGCCGACTGGCCCGAAGATTGCGTAGCCAACCTTTTTTCTTCACACGACGGAAATCGATGGCAAGGGTTTCCAGGATATTCAGGAAGATCAAGAGCATCAGACCGGTCATCAAGGGGAAATGGGCGTTGGTAAAGATGCTCAGAAAGGTGAATCCTTCGACAACCCACAGGTCGGCGGTGAGCAGATCTAGTGGCCCGAAGAGCCAACCAAGACCGGCCGAAAGCCCCAGCAATAGAAATGTGAGGCGGCGAGCTTGCACGTGCCGGAAAAAAACAGCGATGAAGCGATAGGCGACCAAGAGCAAAATTAGGCCGGTAGCGATTCGAGCCAGATGGTAGACCAGCGGGATAGGCAGGTGCAGCACACGCGCCAGGTGGCCCAGTGCCAAGTAAAACGTATAGACAAAGACGCCGTCGTGGGGTTCTGGGGTGAACGCCAGGTGAAAGAGCCAGTCGCCCCGCATACCCTGCCGCATCTTGGCATAGTATGACGCGCCGTCAAAATGATTGATGAGCAGGCCGGTATACTGCACGTCCTCTGGGGCCAGTCGCCAGGCGAGCAGGTAGGGCAGGCTGGATAGCCCGACGATGATGGCAGCCCAGAATAGTGCCCAACGCCATTCGTTTTTCGACACGGTTGACGGCACGGACTCTGCCTCCGATTGAGGAATCCCTTCCATTTTACCATATTTGTCAGCTTTGGCAAGCAGGAATATGGTCCTACATGGGTGGTACACTGCCCTGGTTCATTTTGAAACGCTCCTCGAGTGTGGTATAATGGTGCGCGTGAGAAAGAGGGACGCTCAGGATGACGACGAGGTTGTATCTTGGTGACCCTGCCATGCCATTGATGGGACCCGATGCCCAAGAAGTAACACGCGTAGTAGTGACTTTGGTCGCTGCCACAGATGCAACTTGGTCCAGATATATTGAGGACCTGATGCGCCTTGCATGAGGTCCTTTTTTGATCCTCGATCGGATCCGGCACTGAGGAGGTGCTCGTGAGCGTTGTGAAGCAGTTGTATCTGCTGCAGATGGTGGACAGAGAACGGGAGGACAAGAGCCAGCGGCTGGGAGAAGTGAATGACAGTTTGGGGGAGAGCAGCGAGTTAATCCAGGCGCGCCAGGCGGTCGCCGAGACAGAGGAAATTCTTGCGGACTTGCGAAGGCGATTGCGCCTGCTGGAACTCGAGATCGCAGGCGTAGAGGCCAAGCTGAAAAAGAACCAGGAGCGCCTTTACAGTGGCCGGGTCCGGAATCCCAAGGAGCTTAGTAACCTCCAGGAAGAAGCTGCTGCCCTCCGCCGGCGCTGCGCTGAACTGGAGGATACCCAACTGGAGCTCATGATCACCATCGAAGAAGAGGAGGCCGAATTCGCCGAAAGGCAGGCGCGCCTGCGCCAGATTGAGGCCACGTGGCGCGAGTCTCAGGCTCACTTGCTGGACGAGCGAGAGCAACTGGAGCTGCGGTTGCTCGAATTGGAGGAGCAACGCGAGGAAATGCGGGCAAGGATCGCGACGGCCGATCTCTACGAATATGATGACCTGCGTGCCAGGTTTGGCGGTCTGGCCGTGGTGCTCCTCAAGCGCGGCATCTGCCAGACCTGCGGCGTGGATGTGCCCACCGGAGTCGCCCGGGAAGTGGAACGCGGAGAGGGTCTGCACTATTGCCCTACCTGCAACCGCCTTCTCTATGCTGGTGCGTAGGTTTGGATTGCCAAGTCGGTGGGTAAGATTCTGTACCTGCCGGCCAAGTACCAATATCACTGGTGCAGACCTGGTTATGCTCCGGTTCCAGACCCCTGAGACTCGGAGTGAGTAGCGCTTTTCTCGAGCCATCTGTTCTGAACTCGATGTGGAGGATATCATGACAGACAAGGAGAGGTTGGCGGCGGCATTGGCCGAACTGCAGGCAGTCCTGGGCGAGCGGGCCACCGATGCGGTGATACACCGCATGGCCTATAGCCGGGATTGGAGCCCCCGCTACCAGGATATGACCGACCTGCCGGACATCGTCGTCGTTCCCCAAGACACTGAGGAGATGGTCAGAATCGTGCAGGTGGCCAGCCAGCACGAGCTGCCGGTAGTGCCCTTCGCCGGAGGGACCGGCATGGGCGGCGGCGTAGCTGCCTGGAAGGGCGGAATCCTTGTCGAAACCAAGGGTATGAACCGGGTATTGGAGATCGACCCGCAGAATATGTCGGTGACAGTCCAGGCTGGCATCACCATCTGGGAGTTGAACGAGCACCTGGCTGCCCATGACCTCTGGTTGCCCCACCAGCCGGAAAGCAAGAGGGCCTGTACCATCGGTGCTTCCATTGGTTGTGACAACGACTCGACATTTGGCGTACGCTACGGCAAGATCCTGGATTGCCTGACCGATGCGGTGGTCGTCACCGGTAGGGGCGAGGCGGTGCGCCTCGGTCACCGCAAGGCCTCCTTCTCCTCCACTGGCTACAACCTGATGCACTTGCTGGTGGCTGCTGAGGGGACGCTGGGTGTGGTGACCGAGGCCACCCTGCGGGTTGTGACCTTGCCCAAGGCACGGGAGGTTCGTGGCTGGGTTTTTCCGACCCTGCTCGACGGCGCGCAGGCCTTGGAGCGCACCCTGGCCAGTGGTTTGAGTGTGGAGAGCGCTCACCTCAACTGCCGGCGGCGCCTGCACTTCTACACCCACGCCTATCGGCAGAAATATGGCCGGGAACCCGATGTTCCTGACTGGGCGGAATCGATCCTGTTCCTCTCTTTTGGCGGCGATGTGGACGTCGTGGAGTTCAGTCTCGACAAGGCCCGCCGCATCCTAGAGCAAGAATACAAGGGCGAGTTGGTTCGCGAACAAGAGATGGTGGAGGGCTATTGGGACAGCAAGCACCGTCTGGCTTTCCTCCCCTTCAAGCAGAAATGGCCCGATAGCCAGCGCGAGAAGAAGTTTGGTGCGGCCGATGTCGGTGTCCCCATGGGGCGTCTGGAAGAGATGTATCACGCCTTCCTCGAGATTTCGCACAGGTACGATCAGGACGTCCTGGGTATGACCGTCTACAACGAGTCGCCCAACAAGGTGAGTCCCAGTATCAGCTTTGCCGTGTTTGTGGACGATTCTACCAAAGAGAATGTGCAAAAGTTTTATGGCTATGTCCGCGAGATGAGCCTCAAGGCTGTTGAGCTGGAGGGCACCATGAGTACCTATATCGGTGATGGCGATCGGCTGGGCGGTTTCAACGAGCGTGAACATGGCCTGAGCTACCAGTACATGAAGGACCTGAAAGCGCTCTTTGATCCCAAGAACATCATGAATCCCGGAAAAAAGTTCGAATCCCGCTGGATCGAGCCCTAGTTGGTCATGCTGGTTGGGGATCACTGGTGCCGAGTCCATCTACGAAGATTTGCTGAGCCTGTCATGGCACGATTGCGGAGTACAAGCAAGAGTGGGCTGTCCTTCCCGCCATTCGAAGAGTTGCCGGCTTTGGCCTAGAAGTGAGGACAATTGTGACTGACTACGAGACTCTGAAACAGTTCGCCGACGATATCTATACCTGCAACCGCACCCGCTGTGGATTTTGCCGCGAAGAGTGCCCAATCTACCGGATCAGACGGCTGGAAACCTACTCCAGCCGGGGACGCATGTTGGTCGCACGGGGTCTGTTGGAGGGAATTTTGGAGCCCTCTGCTGAGATCCAGCAGGTGATGGACGAGTGTCTGATGTGCGGCTACTGCCAGGCCCGCTGTGCCCTGGACAACATGCACGTCTTTAGCGCCGTCCGCCGCGAGATGCGCGATGCAGGCTTTGTCTCGCCCAAGCATGAGCGCACGGCGACCAAGATACTGGAGGAAGGCACTCTCTTCCCCCGGCCCACTCCATTTCGCCGGATCGGGACCATGCCCCTCTACCTGGGTTGTGCCTACCAGAGCAAGCCCCACGAGGTGGGGACGATCGTATCCGTCTTGGAAAAGGTAGGCATCGATCCCCTGGTGTCGGACGAGGTCTGCTGCAGCTACATCGTGGGTGCCGTTGGTCTTGACGACGAGTACAAGCGGGCTCAGGATCGTTTCCGCCAGGTCTACGGGCCGCACCTGGAGGACGAGATCCTGACTGTGTGTCCCACCTGCACCGCTACCCTTCGTGACGAATATGGCCTCAATGCCAGGCACGCCCTGGTAGTCGTCGCGGAAAAGCTCCAGGAGATGGATCTCAAGCCGCTAAACAGGCGGATGACCTACCATGATCCTTGTCACCTGGGGCGCATGCTGGGTATCACAGAGGAGCCGCGCCAGATCCTTCGCGCCCTGGGCATCGAGGTGGTCGAGATGGAACACCACGGCATCTTTTCCACGTGCTGTGGGGGCGGCGGTGGACTGATCGACGTGGACCGCAATATGGTCATTGAGGTTTCCAAGAACCGCGTCCGTGACGCCGTGGCCGTGGGTGTGGATACCATCGTCACCGCCTGTCCCACCTGCCAACCCACCCTGCTCCGCGGTGCCGGTCGCCTGGCCAACGAACTGGATCAATTTGTCGACGTCCTCGATCTCTGGGAACTGTTGGACGAGGCGCTGGACTAGCCTCCCACCACCTGGTTCAAAACAAGGGGAACGGGCTTGCGACCTGTTCCCCTTTCCGTTCGGGCGATGCTCGAGACCGCATCCAATGCCTTCAGGCCCAGGAAGCAAGTTCCCAGGTTGGTGACGTTGCTGAGAGCCTCCTGTTTGCTGAACTCTTCGGTCAACAATCGCCAGTCAGTGTCTTCGCCTACGACGACTGCTGCGTCTGGTTGTAGACTAGGGTTCTACTTGTTCACAAAGACGTGCTGCCTTCAGGTTGGCCCGATAGTCGTATTCCTGGCCTTGGGCCGATAGGATGATACGGTACCCCGGAGTCAGCACCTGCGCATACATCATGTCTGGCTCAGGACAGCCCAGGCTGGCGTCGTTCCATTGGATCTCCTCGACCTCTACAACCTCGATCTCGGTAGTTGCTATGCCCAGCCTCTGCGCCAAGTCCGACATGGCCTGTTTCACGACTCGCCCCTGTGCAACCGGATTGCTCGACAGGGGAGGTTTTGGGTCCTCGCAGTAGAACACACTCTCGGTGTCGCCGTGATATTCGTAGCTCTCTCCTTCAGCTGAGAGCTTGATAAGAACCCCTGGTGTGACCACCATCAGGTAGTTCATGCCCGGCTTGGGGCAGCCCAGGCTGCTGTCGGGCCACTCCACCTTTGTAGCGGCCAGCACGGTGATGTCCTTCATGTCAACCCCCGCCCGCTCCATCAGGTCTTTCTTGGCCTCCTCTACCAACGCAGCCGTCTTGGCATCCAGCGGGCTCTTATCGGGCTGTGGGTCTGCTGACTTGGGTTCGTCCATCGCCGTCTCCGTTTTGCACAGGATAAAGGCACTAGTACCTGTGTGGTATGTGTATTCTTCGCCATTGACTTCCAGCACGATCTTGTAGCCAGGCGTGATCACCTGCAGGTAGGACATGCCCGGTTGGGGGCACCCCATGCTGCTATCGGGCCACTCCACGGCCTCAATGTCCACGACGCGGATCTCGTCTGCCGGAATAGCCAGTTGCTCAGAGAGGTCCTGTCTCACCAGATCCACAATTTCCTGGGCTTCTGCCGTCACATCCAGGCTTTCCTGCAGTTTTCCTGTCTCCTTGGGCTGGCTGGCTGCCGGTGGGGTGTTTATCGGCGACACGGTTTCGGTTAAGCTAGGGCCACAAGCAGCCAACACCAGACTCAGTCCTGCCAGCAACCCGAGCCAGATTGACCAGAACCGTTTGTTTCGCATTATATGACCTCCTTCTGCTTCCCTCCAATGTACTTCACATAGTAGACGGTGGCATGCAGCGAAAGGTTCCGTCGTCAAGGCTGCAGCGAACCTGGGTGCGCTCACATCAGGCCCGTTGTCCTCGGGGCGTCGAGCGGGCAAGGGGGAGGCTAGACCTGCAGCCTATGTTTCTGGAACCGTTCGTGCACGTCCTGTGGAAGTAGGCTGGGCACAGCAATCAGTTTCTGGCATCCGCTGTGACCTGTAATGCGCTCGACGTCCCGCTCCGCCGCACCGGGCACGTCCCACAGGGATCTGCTCAGAAACTTGTTCGCCGCTCCCGCCATAGGAGTGGCTGTCAGCCACACTTGCAATGCCTCGCGTTGTGGCTGCCGGCGATCTAGTCGTGGCTCGCCCGCAGGACAACGCGGACGCCAAAGGCTCGATCACCCTTTCTGGGATGGATCTCAGGCGCGTCCATGGCTTGCTCGATTAGAGCCCGGACAGAAGGCCGACGATGATGCGGCGCAGGATCTCCAGACCGAAAAGGGCGATGATGGGACTGATGTCCAGTGTACCGCCGATGGGAGGAATTGTTCGTCTAAGCGGTTTCAGGATCGGATCGGTGACTTGCTCCAAGAGACGGACGAGAGGGTGGTCGATGGTGGGGCGGTACGGGTTTACATTGATCCAGGAGAGCAGGATTCGGATGAAAATCAGTAGCTCATAGATCGAGAATAGCGCAGAGACAATGGTGATCAGAATTGTCATGGGCTTGAGGAGCCTCCGTCGTACTCACTTCGTGTTGATCAACCTTTGCGCCACGGTGGCAGCGATGGCGCAAAAATGGCCCGTCCGACCCGCACGATGGTCGCACCCTCTTCGATAGCCACTTCAAAGTCGTCGGTCATACCCATCGAGAGGTGGTGCCAGTCAGAGTCGGGGAGGTGCTGGGCCAACTCGTCTCGCAATTGGCGCAGCCGGACAAAGGTGGGACGCGCCTCTTCCGGATCGGCCACGATCGGAGCCATGGTCATCAAGCCCTGCACCTGGAGGTGTGGCAAAGCGACGATCTCTCTGACGCCGGCCAGCAGCAACTCGAGTTGCCTGTGATCAATCGCCCAGCGGTCGGCGGCGAGGCCGTATTTGCTTGCTTCGCCCGATACGTTGACCTCCAGAAGAACCGGCAGCGGTCTGTCCTGCTCCACCGATGATCGAGCCAGGCGGCGTGCTAGTTTGACGCTGTCCACCGAATGGACAAACTGGAACAGGGGCACCACCCGCTTGGCTTTGCGGCTCTGAATGTGGCCGATCATGTGCCAGGTGATATCGGATGGCAGTTCCCCCACCTTGCTCTCGGCCTCCTCGACGCGGTTCTCGCCAAAGTGGCGCAGGCCCAGGTCGTAGGCCCTGAGGATCACGTCAGGGGGTTGCGTCTTGGTCACAGCCACTAGGGTAATCTCGCTAGGAGCGCGTCCAACGCGCTGTGCCGCTGCACCGATCCGTGCCTGGACCGCGGCCACGTTGCCCTCCACATCGACTCCGCCGCCGGCGGCGACAACTTGGGGCTCCCCGTTCACAGCTCTCCTCCTAGGTACTCCCCAAAGGCTGGAAAGCCAGGAGGGTGGAGCGAGTCGGGTTCATTATCAGAGCCAGTAAAGTCAGCAGCCCGGTCTGTGCTATCGACCTCCGCCGTTTCCTCGCTATGCGCTAGGTCGCGGCGTTCCAGGAAGGCGACCACCGCAAAACGCCCTGTCCGCCCGTTGTCGCCCCTGTGCGAAAAGAACTCTTCCTGGTGACAGGCAGTGCACAAGCCAGCCTGCTCCAGCTGCTGTACGCCGGCGGCCGCCAGTTGCTGGGCGTTGGCTGCCGGCAGGTCGAACGACCAGCCATTCCCATCGGGCTGCAGCACCTGCTGCCAGTCGGACAGGGCGTATCCCATGGCTGCAGCCACCTCGTGTCCCACCGTGTAGCAGCAAGGGCCAATGGCCGGGCCCAGGCCCGCAAGCAAATCTCCCGGTTTGCTGCCGAATGCTCCTTTCATGGCCTCGACCGCGCGATGGGCGATACCCTGTGCCACGCCACGCCAGCCGGCGTGAACCAGACCCAGGGCGTGGCGGACCGGATCGTAGAGGAGGATGGGCTGGCAGTCGGCGAAGCGTAACATGAGAGCGATGTCCGGCGCGCCGGTAACCAGGCCATCGGTGGCAGGGATTACCTGGCCAATGCTGTCTGCTGCGACGAAAGCCACTTGGTTGCCGTGGACCTGGTGGGTGGTGACCACTTGATCCGCCCGCAGGCCCAGATGGGCATAGACGCGGGCGTGGTTCTCAGCGACGGCCACCTCGTCGTCGCCCACGCTCTTTCCCACGTTCAACGTGGCGAACGGCCCCTCGCTGACGCCACCCAACCGGGTGAACACCGCGTGCATCAGGCCCTCACCAGTCAGGTTCTCAAAGTGGTAGGTAACGATCCCGTTGCTATCCCGGCGTAACAGTGCAGTCCTCCTCTCCACGGTCAGGCCACTTCCTGAGAGATGCCGCTCGACAGCGCGCACATGCCTGCAGTGACCACCCGCATTATACTATAGAAGCTGGCAGGTCCCAAACAGGCGATAACATGGCGTGGGACGATGCCTCTGTCTGGCATCTTTCTGTGGTATAATGTCTGGGGATCCGCTGCGCATAGAGCTCGGGAATAGGGAGTTGCACGAGCATGGCCTGTAGGTTGCCTGGGCCAGCCTGCATGACAACTGGTCGGTTGATGACCTGATCGAATCCTTCATCCCTGAAACCAAGAAGGTTTTCGAAGCCCCTGCACATTGAGCCCGGCAATTGTCGGCAAAGCGGATCGGACAGGAGCGTGCCAAGCCATGGACATCTCTGAGATCACCGAAAACTTGTACATCTCCTCGCGGGTCGAGGAAGACGACCTCGAGGCCATACGTCGGCTCGATCCGGGTCTGATCATCAGCATGATCATACATCGCCGCCCGCCGCGCATTCTGTCTGAATCAGGGTTGAGCGTACTATGGCTCAGAACTATCGACTTTCCTCTGATACCAATTCCGATCAGGACCCTCAACCGTGGCGTGGAGGCAGCGCTGCCTGTTATTCACGATGGAGGTCGCGTCCTCATCTTCTGCGAGGCCGGCCGGCACCGCAGCGTGGCCATGGCTTCGTGCATTCTGATCGGAATGGGCTGCTCCGCCGAGCAGGCCATGCAGCTGATCGGTGAGCGGCGTGAGGTGGCCGATCCGTGGGCCTGGCATATTCGGCGTCAGATTCGTCGCTTCGAAGCCTACTGGAACTCGCGATCATAGCTTTCTTTTCATCGGTTGTCGTGAACGCAAGAGGGTTGCGCCTACTCGCAGACGCCGCATACAACACAGTCATCGGGCGGGCAGGGGGGTGTAGTGCTGCTTGCTTCTCCCCGTCGGGCCTCTCGTTCCAGGTAGCTCGCACGTATGCCGCTCTGGATGTAATCCCAGGGTAGGGACTCGTGGCGCGATCGAAGGCGGAGGAACTCCTGTGCCGACAGACCTACTTTGGCCAGTGCTTGCCGCCAGCCGCCTGGCGTGAGCCGGTCCACTGCCAACAGCGCTTCGGCTACGCGGCGATCACCCCGTGATAGCGTACCCTGGATCTCCGCCCATGCGGGGCTCTCTGACTTGACGCCAACGCCCCGGGGACGCAGCTCCCGCTCGACATAAGACAGGCGCCGCTTGAGGGCCTTGGCCGGCATCTGGGCCTGTCGCTGGAAGGGGGTGTGGGCTTTTGGCACAAAAGGAGTGATGTTAACAGTCACCTGGCGGGGAAAGCGCTCGGCGCAGGTGCTGGCTAGCTTGACGATGGCTTGCACGTCGCTCTCATCCTCTGTGGGGAGTCCCAGCATGAAGTACAGCTTGATCTGCCCAAAGTGATGCCGGGCAGCCAGGTCCACGGCCCGCAGTACATCGTCCTCAGTCTGGGTCTTGTTGATCACCTGTCGCAGCCGCTCCGATCCGGCCTCGGGTGCGATAGTGAGTGTCTGCGTGCCCGATTCGGCCAGTGCCTGGATCAGTGGCTCAGAAATGGGATCGACCCGCATGGAAGAAACGCTGATTTGAGCTCCCATTGCCCGAAGCTCGGCGGCGAGCTCGTCAATGTGGTCGTGGTCCGATACCGCAGCGCTCACCAACCCCAACCGTTTCTGGCGCCGCAGCAGTTCCCCGGCCTGGGCCAGGATGTTCTCCACCGAGCGCTGGCGTGGTGGGCGGTAGGCATACCCTGCCATGCAGAAGCGGCACCCACGACCGCAGCCGCGGGCGATCTCCACCAGGCCCATGTCGGCGAACTCGGTATCGGGCGTGAAAAGAACCGAGTGCGTGGGCGAGCTATCCAGATCGCGCAGCCACTGGCGGGTGACTGGAATGGGGAATTGGGACTGTTCGTCAGCCAAATTGGGCAGGTACAGGCCGGGAACATGCCCAAGGGCATCCAGCGCAGCCTCGCGGCTTTCAGCGATCAGGTGTAGGGCATCGGTCAACTGACCAAAGATCGGTTCCACCTCGCCGATGAGGATGGCGTCCATCAGGGGAGCCAGCGGCTCCGGGTTGGCCGAAATGGCCGGGCCACCCGCCAAGATCAGCGGGTGGCTCTCCTCCCGATCTGTTGCGCGGGGCGGGATATCTGCAGCTCGCAGCAGGGCCACCACGTTGAAATAATCCATCTCGTACGTCAGGGAAAGGGCAAGGACAGGAAAATAGTCCAGGGGTGCCCCGCTCTCCAGGGAGAGGGGTGTTGCGCTTGACCCTGAGAGCTTAGATGGCTCGGCAAAGACCCGTTCGCAGACAACGTCGTCGCGATCATTCCACAGGCGGTAGAGGGTGTGTACTGCCAGACTCGACATGCCCAGGTAGTAGTTATTGGGAAAGACGAGGGCGATCGGCAGCCTGCCACCCCAATCCTTGTGGATGGTGCCTTCCTCTTTCTCCAGGAGTTCCTTGGTCTTGGCGAACTGCTGCCAGGTCATGGTGAATTAGAGGATCGCTGAGGCGGCCCGACGGGCATCATCTACTATCCCTCAGGGCTCACAGGATGGCCGTAGACCTGGCGGCTCAGGGGCACCGTCCATTCGTAGGGCACCCCCAATTCCTCGAGGACAATCCACGTAATGCCCACGGACTCTCGGGCGGTCAAGAACAGGCGGGTCCGCCAGGGGATGGCTTCCAGGTCGGTGCTGGTGGGGCTGGGATAGACAGTGATTCCCTCTCCCTCAAACAAGATACGTCCTCGCTCCAGGTGTAGCGGATGGCTGACCAGGATGATGCCATGCCAGCCTCTGTTGGCCAATAGTGTGCTGGCACTGACCGCATCTTCCCGAGTGGTCATCGAGCCATCGGCCAAAAGCACTTTGTCTTCGGGCACGCCCTGAGAGATAGCCAGCTCTCGGCATACCGAGGCTGCTGACAGCCGGTCATTCTCATAGCCGCCGGTGCAGATGAGGAAGGGGGCCAGGCCCCGCTGAAAGAGGTCAACGGCGTGTAAAGTGCGCACCCGGAGATCGGGTCCTGGCTGACCGTCCGATTGGACGCGGGCGCCCAGTACGACAATGGCATCCGCGCGCTGAGCTTGGTCATTGGCGCCAGTGTGGTTAACCCGCCAGGCAACATACAGAAACGTGATCGCGGCTGCGACCAGCATCAAAGCCACCAGGATCAGTAAGGCGCGCACAAACTGCTTTAGCATGGGGCAATTATAGCACCCTAACTGGTAAACTCCAAATGGCCAGATATCGAGAGAAACCCGGCATCTCAGGCAACCAGAGTTGCCAAAGCCGGGTCTCTAGCGTAAATCCAGAACTACGAGTCGCCTAGCCCAAATCGGCTAGCACTCGCTGTAGGCGCAATTCAGGCATTTGCGGCAACCTTCCATTGCCACAAAGGTAGCTTGGCCGCAGTCGGGGCACAGATCGGCTCTGTGACCGGGCATGTCGATGGGTAGGGGCAATTGCTCTGGTGGTTGTTCCGCTTCGACGAGCGCAATGTGTCGAGCCAGCACCTGGGCGACGGCGTCGGGCAGCGAGCGCACCCGATTCGGTCCAAAACCCATGGGCCGCCGGCCACCGATGCCAGCAAGCTGGTCAATCACCTCCGACAGGCGCTCGTGGGCGGTGAGGGGTGATGGCATACGCAGCGTCAGGCTGATCAGCCGCCCGATCGCTTCTGCCACAGCGGCCGTGTCTGATCCAGCTTTGCCCACGTTAGCAAAGACCTCGAAGGGCATCTTGTCGCCGTTTTCGTTGACGGTGATGTAGGCCGTACCCAGGGGCGTCGGTGTCCGGTAGGTAGTGCCCTGGAGCGTCATAGGGCGCGGCTTGCGTGCCTCTGCCTGTCGGCTGTCTCCATCCCTCGTACTCTTGGTCCCTTGCGTCTCCAACACGACTTTCTCTCGCGAGCCTGTGACGTACACCGTGAGCCCTTTGCAACCCAGTCGCCAGGCCATGAGATAGGCCTGGGCTACATCGTCGAGTGAGGCATCTTGCGGAAAGTTGATCGTCTTGGAGATGCTATTGTCCACAAAGGCCTGGATGGCTGCTTGTATGCGCACGTGCTCCTGAGCGGCAATGTCATTGGCAACGACAAAGACGTGGCGGATATGTTCTGGCACTTCGGGGACATTCTGGCAACTTCCGGTCACGGAAACTTGTGTGCCGATCCGGCTGCAGGTATCCGCGTCCAGGCCTGCTTGCTCCAGAGCATCCATGAATAGCGGGCTCGTGTAGGTCAGTTCGACTTCCTGGTCGCCGTCTCTGAAGTGACGGACGTACGCCAGGGCAAAGGCTGGCTCGCAACCGTAGGCCTCGCAGCCTGAGACAGTGGCGATGGTACCGGTAGGGGCTACCGTGGTTTGGGCGGCATTGCGGATGCCGTGTTGTAGGATACCCTGTACGATCTCACTCCAATCCAGCGGCGGCCGGCCAAAGTCGTGGGTATAGGGTGAGACAGGAGCAGGCGGTCGCCACTGCAGGTCATCGGCATCGTAGATGCTGCCTTGGATAGCAGGAAATGCTCCCCGCGTCCTGGCCCGCTCAATACTGGTACGCATAGCATGGTAGCGGATGAATTCCATCACCTGGGCGGCAAATTCCTCTCCCTCAGGACTGCCGTATCGAATGCCCGCCTGGTACATCAAGTCCCCCAAGCCCATGATGCCCAGGCCGATACGCCGGGCACGGCGTGCGGCCTCCTCAATCTCCGGCACAGCTCGCACATAGCCATTGGCGTCCACCACGTTGTCCAGGAAGCGAGTGGCCAGTCGGATCGTGGCCTGGAGTTGGGCCCAATCCACACCCCCTTCCGGTGTAGCGTGCTGGGCCAAGTTGATCGAGCCCAGGCAGCAGTTCTCGTAGGGGCCCAGCCACTGTTCGCCACAGGGGTTTGTTGCCTCGAGTTCGTACAGGTGGGGCACCGGATTGCTTCGGTTGGCGATATCCAAAAAGAGTACGCCCGGCTCGCCGTTGCGATGGGCATTCCGCACAATTTCGTCGAACACTTCTCGGGCCCGGATGCGTTTCCAGGCGCTGCCATCCTGGGGATTGACCAGATCGTACTCCTCGTCCGCCTCCACGGCGCGCATGAACCGGTCAGTGACCCCCACCGAGATATTGAAATTCGAGATATCTCCCTCATGGCTCTTGCAGCGGATGAACTCCATGATGTCGGGGTGATCCACTCTCAGTACCGCCATATTTGCACCCCGCCGTGTCCCACCCTGGGCAATCTCGCCAAAGGCTTTGTCGTACACCCGTAGGAACCCGACCGGGCCTGTGGCCACACCCTTGCTGGTGTTGACCCGAGCGCCCTTGGGACGCAGACGCGAGAAGGAAAAGCCATTGCCCCCGCCTGTCTGCTGGATCAAGGCTGCTATCCGCAGCGTGGAAAAGATGCCCGCCGGGTCGCGCCCCATGTCGTCCTGGATGGGCAGCACGAAGCAGGCCGCGAGTTGTCCAAGCGGTGTCCCTGCCCCGGTGAAGGTCGGCGAGTTGGGCATGAAACGAAAGGAGGATAGCATGTCGTAGAAGGCGCGGGCTGTTGCGGTCGCGTCCTCGCCGTATTCGGTGTCGGGCGCAGCCACTACACTGGCCACTCGCCAAAACATCTGGGTCGGCGTCTCCGCCGGTTCACCATCCAGCCCTCTCAGTAGGTAGCGCTTGCGTAGCACCGTCAGCGCATTGTCGCTCAGTGGGATCTCCCGATCCAGGGATGGTGGGAGTGAATCTAACGTTGGCAGGGTCGTGGCCCCGATCTGTTCAGGCATGCCTTTTCCTCGTCTAACAGTGTGTGCTTCCATGCTTCTAGTGGATTTCGTCCGTTGGGTTGGACCTGTGGGGGAGGTCTCGACCCTGATCTGCTCGTCCGGCTTTGCCACTGCGACACACGACCGTGGCTGGACGTCGCTATGCTGAACCTTCAAATTCCGATTCCCTGCTTCCCAATCTCCCAGTTCTCCAACTAGAGGTCCAGCTTCATCTGTGCCTTCAGGATTGCCTCCCGCTGCCGTCGCTCTAACAAACTTTCGATCTCATCAGCCAGGTCTTCTACGTCGGCAAACTGGCGATAGATCGTGGCAAAACGGATATAGGCTACCTCGTCCAGCCTACGTAGGTTCTGCATCACCATCTCCCCGATCTCGCGGCTGGTTACCTCGCGGGTGCCCCGGTGATACAATTCGCTTTCGATGCCGCTGACCAGTTCTTCGATGGCCTCCGTCTCGACAGGGCGCTTCCCGCATGCGATCTGAACCCCTCGCAGGATCTTTTCCCGGTCGAATGGCTCACGGCGGCCATCGTGCTTGATCACCATCAGCCGCAGTGGTGCGACGCGCTCGTAGGTTGTGAACCGCCGACTACAGTCTTCGCATTCGCGGCGTCGGCGAATGCCACCTTCGGCACTCCGCGTGTCTATGACTCGCGAATTGGTCGAAGCACAGAATGGACATTTCATCCTTCGCCTCCGCCGGTTTCCATTGACCACCGGGAGCTAGGGCACCGTTTCCGAGAGAGCCTATGATAGTGAAAGGATCACACCGTCGCGATGATCCCTGATACAACAGGCTGCGGTGAACACTGTATTTCGTGGCTAGTTTGGGCTTGCTCCACAATATGTAGTAGGCGAACGGTACTATACCACAAACCCGGCCGGATTGCAAACCTCAGGATGGTTCGGATGGAAAGAAAGCCAGAATTTTAACGTTATCTCACCGGGGGAGGCACTGCTACACAGTGGGCAGTGGAGCTCGCGGTTTGTCTGGACAGACTGCATCTCTGGCAGCTACTGCCGCCTTGGGGTCGGCAAACAAAAGGCCTCGCCCCCTTTGCCTGGAAAGGGGGCGAGAAGGGATGCGATAGCCCGTGCAGGGCAGGATATGGACATGTTGATCGGAGCGATTTTGCTCGCGGCTCAGGGACCAAGCACCCTGACCATCCTTTGACGAGATACCGCTCCCTTTTTCATCTCACATGCAGCAGGCAATACCCCAGCTGCATCTCTGGGGTAGGCTATTCAACTGTGGGCACCACGGCCTCGAGCTGACCCTGGTCCTGGTTGCCAACCCGGCTAGCGTTTCCGCAAAAAGGCCGGGATGTCCAGGTTTTCAGGATCCATTACCCGGGTTGGAAAGTCCGCCACGGGTACGGCCCGGGATGCGATCTTGGGCTCTGCCGTCCGCGCGGCCGCGTTGCGGATCACCGCCGGTCGGTGCTGCGCCGTCGAGTCGAAACCGGTCGCAATGACGGTGATCCGAATAGAATCGGACATCGTCTCGTCGATTACCGCGCCAAAGATGATGTTGGCTTCGGGGTGGGCTGTCTTGCGGATGATCTCTGCTGAAACATTGACGTCGAACAGCGTCAAGTCGCTTCCGCCAGTCACGTTGAACAGGATACCCCGCGCACCGTCGATGGTCACGTCCAGCAGCGAGCTGGCGATGGCTTGCTCTGCTGCCTCGACTGCCTTGTTGTCACCCTCACCGTGGCCGATGGCCATCAGCGCGGCCCCGCCCGCTGCCATAATGGACCGCACGTCGGCAAAGTCCAGGTTGATGAGCCCTGGCACCGTGATCAACTCCGAGATACCCTGGATACCCTGGCGCAGTACATCGTCTGCCACCCGGAAGGCGTCTTGGATGCTGGACCGCTTGTCCACGATCTCCAGCAGCCGGTCGTTGGGAATGGCGATCAGGGTATCCACATGCTCCTTGAGCGCCTCAATCCCTTCGTCTGCCACCTGTTTGCGCTTGGTACCCTCGAAGCTGAACGGCTTGGTGACCACGCCGATGGTCAGCGCACCCGTCTCGCGGGCAATGCGTGCGATGATTGGTGCTCCACCAGTCCCGGTGCCACCACCCATGCCCGCAGTGATGAACACCATGTCGGAGCCGTTGATCACCTCGTAGAGATCATCGCTCGACTCCTCGGCTGCTTTGGCCCCGATCGTCGAATCGCCGCCGGAGCCCAGCCCCTTGGTCAGCTTGTCCCCAATGCGCACCCGATGGGGCGCCGAGGAGAGCATAAGCGCTTGGGCGTCGGTATTGACGGCGATGAACTCGACGCCCCGCACACCCTCCTCCATCATGCGGTTGACGGCGTTGCTACCTCCTCCGCCGACTCCCATAACCTTGATCCGTGCAAAATTCTCCACCTCTGGCATCAACTCTCGCTGCATGTGTCTTCCTCCTTAGGCTCAATGTGCTCGAAAATTGAACTTATGGCTTCTCTACCAGGTAGGCAAGCCTTGTTCCCTGTCTTTTGTCATCCACAGCCAGCCTGAACCTCGTGGTCACAGGCTGACAGTTGCTAGCTGAATGCTAGCTGTTAGCCTGGCAAGAACGCCCGCAGCCAATCCCGGGTCTTTTGCAAAAAGACGTTTGGTGAACGTCGAGGACGGCGTTCGGGTTCACTTACCTGACCGTGCCGCATCCCCCACAGCAACAACCCTACCGAAGTTGCGTAAGCCGGGCTCTCTAGCACATCGGTCAGTCCTTGCAGATCGTGCGGCGTGCCCAGTCGTACAGGCAACTGCAGTACTCGTTGGCCCAATAGCTGAAAACCGGCTAGCTCGGCCGTACCCCCGCACAGCACGAGCCCCGCTGCCAGTAGACCGTCGTATCCCGATCTTTTGACCTCCCGCAGGATCAACGTGAGAATCTCCTCAGCCCGGGCCTCGATGACCTCCGACAGTCGCAGCCGCGAGATGGCCTCCCGCGCCCCATCCCCAAATGATGTGACTTCGATCAGCTCGTCAGTTGTCAGGGACGACGGCATTGCGTGCCCGTACTTGATCTTGAGTTCCTCAGCGGTGTTAAAGGGCGTGCGCAAGCCTACAGCTACATCCCGGGTTACGTGCTCGCCACCGGTGCCCAGAATGATGCTGTGCCAAATGCTGCCTTCGATAAAGATGCCAATATCAGTAGTGCCTCCTCCAATGTCGGCCAGCACGACCCCCATCTCCCGCTCCGACTGTGTCAACACCGCCTCGCCTGAAGCCAGCGGCTGGAGGATCAGATCGTCAATCTCCACCCCTGCCTCGTGGACACACTTGACGAGGTTGCTCACTGATGTGGAGGCTCCGGTCACGATGTGGGCTTCCACCTCCAGGCGGATGCCCTGCATTCCGATTGGGTCCTTGACCCCTTCCTGGCCGTCCACAACGTAACCCCGGGGGATGGTGTGGATGATCTCCCGGTTATGGGGGATAGCGATGGCACGCGCTGCATCCAAGGCGCGCTCGATATCAGACTCTGTGATCCCCCGTGCCCCCCGCGAGATGCCCACCACACCACGGCTGTTGATGGCCGAGATGTGCCCACCACCTACGCCTACGAAGGCGCTCGTAATGTCGTATCCAGATATGCGCTCTGCTTTGCGCACTGAGGCAGCGATCGCTTCAGTTGCTTCGTGGACGTTGACTACGACCCCTTTGCGCAACCCACGCGAGGGGGAGACCCCCACGCCGATGATGCGCAGCAGATCGGGCTCCTGCAGTTCGCCTACGACGGTGCAGATCTTGGTCGTACCCACGTCAATGCCGACGATGGTTGTTGTTTCCGTCACTTTGCTCAGTTCCCCTGACGCTTACCCATCCGAGCCATCGGATAACCCGCTGAGCTACTCGTCGCTTGCTTCAAGTTCGCCTGCCGGCCGACCATATACTGGATGGCTGGCCAGGCGTACGTCTACGTAGCGGGGCTGGATCTGGTGCTCGGCCAGGTGTACGTTTAGCGCCTGCACAACCCCGATTTTCCGTGCCAGGTCTTCGCTGGTGCCGACGTACACTGGCCACTCGCCCCTGTCCGTCTTCTGTGTGAAACTCAAGCCGCGTTCCGCCCCATAAAAGATGAACTCCACCTGCGGCAGAGCGACGGCGAGCTGCTGGACCGAGCGCACCAGGCTCGCCGGTTCGATGCGAGCCCCTTCCTGCAACTGTCGGTCGCTCGAGTCCGCTACGATCACAACATCGGGCGATGTAGGATCTCCGTGGTAGGGCAAGACAACACCCTCTTCGTCTAGCCAATAATCCTGCTCTTGGGTCAGAAGGCGCCATAGCACGATCGGTTCTCGCTCCTCAACCCTGACAACGACTCGAGCTGGCAATCTGCAGTGCACCTCCACGTCCTTGATCCCGTTCAATTGCCTGATGTTATCCTCCACTTGTGAGGGCTGGATCCAGAAGATACTCTGCTGGTGTACCTGTGCCGACTCGTAGATCTTTTTGGATTTCAGATGATGGACCCCCTCGATCTCGGCTTCATACACAAAGAACTGTGCATCGCTGGATATGTATACGATCATTCCGATCAACCCAGCCAGGACCAGAAAAACCGGCATTCTGACCAGAAGCGCACGCCATGGGATCGTAACCCGCACGCGTGGCAGATCGTCCTCCTCCGAAAGGTCTGCGAGTGTTCGCAAGTCCTCCCGGTGTTCTCGGCCTCGCCGATCGTGGATCTGAGGGTAGGGGATAGCAGAATCATACCTGCGCGAGCGACCACGACGGCCAGTGCGCCCGCGGTCCTTTCGCCGTTTCCCTTTTCCCTTGTCTGGATCGACCAGGTTGATGCGCACGATCCCTACCCTCTATCTGGTATCTGGTACGATGTAGCAGAGCGGCTCTTGTCGTCGTGTCGCTCGATGGCCAGTTGGATGAGCCGGTCGATCAGTTCCGGATAGGAGATGCCACTGGCTTCCCACAGCTTGGGATACATGCTGATGGGCGTAAAGCCGGGCAGCGTATTCACTTCGTTAATGTACACTTGATCGGTCTGTCGATCGAGCAAAAAGTCTGCGCGCGCCATGCCCGCGCAGTCAATGGCCAGGTAGGCTTTGACCGCCAGTTGCCGTATCAACTCCGACGTGTGGTCTGGGATCGGGGCAGGGACAAGTAGCTCCGATTCCCCATCCAGGTACTTGGCTGCATAGTCGTAGAACTCGTTGCAGGGGACGATCTCACCCGGCACACTGGCAATTGGCTCGTCGTTCCCCAGTACACTGACCTCTATCTCTCGGGCGTCAATGGCCACCTCGACAATCATCTTGCGGTCGTACCGGGCGGCCTCATCCAGCGCCGCCTGCAACTCGGCACGGTTGTGCGCCTTCGAGATACCGACGCTCGAGCCCAGGTTGGCCGGTTTGACAAAACAGTCGTACCCAATCTCTGCTTCGATCTGGGCCACAATCTCTCCAGGTTTCTGTTCCCAGATCTTGCGCTTGACGACCCGATGGGGGACTATGGGCAAGTTGTGGGCGCTCAAGATGTCCTTAAAAAGCGCCTTATCCATACCCACCGCCGAAGCGGTCACCCCGGCACCCACATAGGGAATGCCTGCCAATTCCAGTAAACCCTGGACCGTGCCATCCTCGCCGTACGGGCCATGGAGGATGGGAAAGATGACGTCGAGTTGGCCCAACCGAACGGCGGTCAGCGCGCCTTCAGACTCTTTTTCTTCCAGACGCATCAGCCCTCGCTGCGAGGGTTCTGCCAGTAGAGCAGCAGGCTTGCTTCTGGTCGATATTCCTGAACTCAGCGCCTGCATCGGATCGCCGGAGGCCAGCCAGTGACCCTCTTTGGTGATGCCGATCAGTACGACCTCGTACTTGTCTTTGTCTATGGCGCTCATGATCCCTTTGGCCGACATCAGCGATACTTCATGCTCGCCCGATCGTCCCCCAAAGATGAGCCCTACCCGCACTTTCCTGTTCATATCCTATTCTACCACAATATCTAGTATTTTGCAAGTCTTTAGATACTAGTCCTTGGGTACTAGTTACTACTTCCTATTCCTATGGGATTTTGGATCGACCATACAAGGTTGTAGACATTCCTGCTACCAATCCCCCACCAATTGGATCTCCAGTTCCAGTGTTACGCCGAACTGGGCTTGGACCTCCTTGTGGGCCAGTTCGATCAGAGCTGCGACCTCGGCGGCTGTTGCATCGCCACGGTTGACAAAAAAGTTGGCGTGCACCTCCGAGATCTCTGCCCCGCCGATACGCCGCCCCTTCAACCCAGCCGCCTCGATGAGACGTCCCGCATAGTCCCCTTGTGGGTTCTGAAACACCGAGCCACATGTGGCGCCTGCTGGCTGGCTTGCCTTGCGGCGAGACGTGATCTCGGCCACCTGCGCCTCCAGAGTTCCGCGTTCTTCCTCCCTTAGGGCAAACTCCGCCGCCAGCACCACAGCTTGCCCGTCTCTTGCCTGAGCCTGTTTTAGTAGACTCGTGCGATAACCGTACTCCAATTGCTCGACCGGCCAGTCGGCAGTCTGCCCACCCGGCTCAAGGACTGTTGTCCGGATCAGCGTCGAGGCTACGTCGCCGCCCCAGGCCCCTGCATTGCCAACCACCGCACCACCTACTGTGCCCGGGATGCCTGTGGCCCACTCTAGTCCGGCCAGGCCGCGATCCACGCATTTTCTGGCTACTGTCGACAGAAAAGCCCCGCTTTCAGCCCTGACCCCGTGTTGCTGCCCCGTTCCCGCTGGTTCGTGGGAGACGGAAAAGGTGATGCCCTGTGCCCGGTTGAGCGCCACCAGGCCGCGTACTCCGCGGTCACTGACCAATACGTTCGAACCGCCGCCCAGCACACGGCATGGTACCTCGTGTGCCCAGGCCAGCGTCACAGTCCGCTGCAGGGCTTCCACGCTTTCGGCCACGACCAGCAGGTCGGCTGGGCCTCCGATGCGCATGGCAGTGTATCGGGCCAGAGATTGGTTCTCCCGTACGGCAGCTTGTCCTAGCTCTGCCCTCAGAGCATCAGCCAGCCGATCCATGGTAGGCACCTCGCTCCCAATGGTGCTGACTGCGGCGTTGCTCCGCTTGCCCGCCGAGCTGGTCATTGCCCTTCCCTGTGGTTCTGGAGCTTTTTCAGCGTCCACTCTCCGATCAAATAGCCGTCTCCGGCACCCAGGGTGATGATCACATCACCAGACTGTACACTATCCAGCAGGATTTGCGCTGCCTCCTCCATCGTTGGCACATACCGGGCATGAGAATGGTCCATGCGAGCCACGATGTCGCTTCCCGATACGTCTCGGGTGTCTTGTTCTCGCGCGGCGTAGATGCTGGTCACCAGCACGTGGTCTGCATCACCAAAAGCTGCTGCAAAATCGTCCAGCAATGCCGCTGTACGGCTGTAGGTGTGGGGCTGAAAAACCGCCCACAGCTTGCGCCCCGGATACTTGCACCGTGCTGCCTCCAGGGTGGCCCGGATCTCGGTGGGGTGGTGCGCATAATCGTCCACGATGGTGATGCCAGCAGCTTGTCCTTTGATCTCGAAACGGCGCTCTGTGCCGCGGAACCGGGTGAGGGCGGCTGCTGCCGGGCCAAACTCCACCCCTAACTCGTGGGTGGCTGCCAGCGCCGCCAGCGCGTTCAGCACGTTGTGCCGGCCCGGAATTTGCAGCCCACAGGTTCCCAGTCGCTTACCTCTGTGCCAGACGCTGAAGGATGCGTGATTGCCCACATGCTCGCCCTTAGCCCACCAGTCCCACTTCCGGGCCAATCCGTAGGTCTCAACCCGCTGCCCGCGGTTGTCATGGTCCTGTCCTATTTGGCGCGCTTCGCTGTCATCGCCGCACACGACCAGCAGGCCCCCGTCAAGCACCTGACCCACAAAGATGGTGAACGCCTGGCGCATATCTTCAAAGGTTGGGTAGCAATCGGGATGATCGTGTTCCAGTGTCGTCAGCACCGCCACGATCGGGTGCAACCCCAGGAAGGTCCGGTCGTACTCGTCAGCTTCGATCACAAAGTGCGGACCTTCTCCGGCCCGGGCGTTGGAGCCAAGATTCTGCAGCACCCCTCCTACGATGAACGTTGGATCTAGGCCTGCCTGGGTCAAGATCCAGGCGATCATGGCGCTGGTCGTTGTCTTGCCATGGGTGCCAGCCACGGCGATGGTGGTCTTGTCGTCAGTCAGTTCGCCGAGGAATTGATCGCGCTTTACCACTGGAACTCCCCGGTCCTGGCTTGCGGCAAGCTCCGGGTTATCCTCTGGCACGGCTGACGAGGCGACAACGATATCGGCGCTGTTCACATTGTCTGGGTGATGCCCTGCGTAGATAGTAATCCCCTCAGCAGCCAGGGTGTCGGTCAGCGCCGAAGGCTGTCGGTCAGAGCCTGACACCTGGTATCCCCATCCGTGCAGCACCCGGGCAATGGCCGATAGACCAATGCCGCCGATGCCCACCAAGTGCACGTGCATCCCCGATCGAAGCAATGACATCTTTCCCCTACTTCAATATGATGGCCAGGAGCATGATCATACCCACGGCCAAAAAGATGTACGCAACAAACTCGTTTGACTGCATCAAGCTGACCGGCAGATACTGGACGATGGTGTTGTGAAAGTCCGATAGAGTCGCGCTGATCGGGACCTGCTGCCCCGGCGCTTTCAAACCAAAGTAATCAGCTTGGGCGACAACATCCCAGACTGTGCCGACGATCAGGTAGCCGTTCAGTAGCCCGCCAAAGAAGCCAAAGAACCACTTGAGGAGCCCTCCCTGTCTCGCCACCGGGAACTCGAGCGTGATCCCCTGGTAGGAGATGAATGCCACGAAAACAATGCTCATGCTGTAATAGATCGCTTGGATTGTTCCCTCTGGAGCGTTGGCCAATGCTCCTGCACCTAGGGTGTCCACCAGCTTGCTCAGGATCAGTTGTTGGCCCATGTACAGGGCAAAGAGGCTGAGCAACAGGACGGAACTGGTTCCCAATTCTTTCCAGAGGCCACGGGCCATTCCGATGAGACCAAAGACGAGGATCAGTGTGCCCCAGTAAATCTCCACTGGAATCATGATGGTGCTCCAGTGTCGCTCGCCGTGCGCTGGCGGGCCAGGAGCCAAAGCTGCTCAGCAATGACTTCGGCTGCGTCGGGCCGGGCCATAGCCCTGGCCGATTCGCGCATGTTCGCGAGGGTTTCCTCGTCTTCCAACAGGTCTAGCACAGTGGGCACCAGCTTCTCTTCCAACTCGGCGTCAGGCAGCACCCGCGCCGCGCCATTTTGTTCCATGTACTCCGCATTGGGTCCCTGGTGCTGCCCGGAATAGGGGTATGGTACCAATACGGCCGGCAACCCCACAGCCGGAAATTCCCCCAGTGTTGCAGCACCTGCCCTGGCCACGGCCAGGTCGGCAGCCGCCAGTGCCAGGGGCATGTCGTGCATGTAGACAAAATGATGGTATCGCTGGCTCAATTCCTCTGGCAAATTCCTGGCGGCACCCGAAACCCAATCAGCATCCAATCGGCCACTAATATGAAGGATCTGGCAGACGGGAAGCAATTGGCGCAGGCCAGCTACCAACGCACGGTTGATGCTCCGCGCTCCGCGGCTGCCGCCAAACACCAGGAGCGTAGCTTCTTCCGGATCCAGATCCAGCGAATGTCGAGCCTGAACCCGATCCAGGGCATAGGTGCTGGGTCGAACCGGGTAGCCAGTCACCACTACCTTCTCCCGCCTAAAAAAATGGTATGACTCTTCACTGGTCACTGCTATCCGTGCTGCAAATCGACTCAGAAACCGGACCGCAAGACCGGGCACGATGTCGGGCAGGTAGACGAGCACTGGTACTCTCTGAAGCCAGGCAGCCACGGTCACCGACACGCAGGCATATCCCCCCGTGACCAAGACCACGTCCGGCCTGAACTGGTTGATGATGCGCCGCGCTGGCCCAACGCTGCTCAAGATCCACGCGGCGTTGCGGACCTTGGTCACGAGTCCCATGCCTCGCAATCCTCCGGCAGGCAGACCGATGAACTCCAGCCCGGCACGCCTGACCAGGTCTTCCTCGATTTCCCCTCGACTCCCGATCCATAACAAGTCACTCGGTGTGAGTGTGGGCAATGTGGTCCCCATTCTTACAGGATTCAGCATTGCCTGGGCGACGGTCAGGGCTGGGTACACATGGCCTCCCGTGCCGCCGCCTGATATCAAAAGCTTCATCTCAGCGTTCCGCGCTCCATGCTGGACGGCTGGTGTAAACCAGCTCCCGCGCGTCGCGCGCCCTGTGTGGCTTCTTGAGCGCTGGCTGCTCGCGAAATACTCACCATGATGCCTATTCCGATCAGACAGGTAACCAGCGAAGAACCGCCGACGCTGACGAAGGGTAGGGCGATGCCGGTGAATGGCATGGTGCCGGTCACCACGGCCATGTTGATCAATGCCTGGAGGGTGATCCAGGAGGTGATCCCCAGGGCCATCAATCGGCCGAATGTGTCAGGAGCCTGTGCCGAAATCCGGAATCCGCGGAATGCCAGCAGACCAAACAGGGTGATGAGGGCCAGGCAACCGATCAGGCCCAATTCCTCGCCCACCACTGCAAAAATGCTGTCCGTGTGGGCTGCGGGTAGCCATTGGTATTTCATCCGCCCGTTACCAGGACCCAGGCCGGAGAGCCCTCCGCTGCCCATGGCGATCAAGCCTTGAACGAGCTGAAAATTGTCACTGGCGAATGGGTCGCGCCATCCGGCCAGATAGGGCTGGATGCGCTCCATGGCGTAGGGGATGCGCGTGACTACCCACACAAAGGTTACCCCGCCGCCGAGGATGCCGATGACAAACTGTATCGGATGCGCCCCGGCCAGGAAAAACATGGCCAGCGACACCGCCACGATCACCAGTGCCTCCGAAATGTCGGGCTGGACCATCACCAGGCCTGCTACGAGACCGACGATGATGGTAAAGGGCAGGAGGCCAACCGGCAGATTCCGCAACTGCTCAACTCGCTTGGATGCCAGCCAGTGCCCAATATAGATCACGACTGCCAACTTGGCCATCTCCACTGGCGAGACCGACTTGTCGAAGAGCATTCGTTCTCCCCAGATGGCCAGTACCACGAGGGTGACCAACGTCACCACCATGAGCGGAACAGAGAGTTTCATCCAGTGGCGGTAGTGCATTCGGCTTGCGACCAACATGGCGACAACCCCGATCCCCAAAAAGATAGCCTGCCGCCGGAAAAAGTGGGCAGCGTCGCCAAACATGCGATAGCTCATGTCAAAGGTGGAGCTATAGACCATCATCAGCCCGATGGCTGCCAAGGCAGCCGTCGTGCCCACCAAGATCCAGTCGGGTGATCCCATTGCATCCTTTTTTGTTTGGTCGGCCATAGCTCACTCCAATCTTCGTACCAGTTGCCGAAAGTGCTCTCCCCGCGCCTCATAGTCGGCGTAGGCATCAAAGCTCGTACCGCCCGGGGAGAGGAGCACCACGTCGCCCGGCCGGGCCAGTTGGTTAGCCAGTGTCACAGCGCGCTCCAGGGTCCCTGCGTGGTGGATGTTGGTCTCTAGCTGTCCCCTTCCCGCTGCTTTCATGTTCTGCTCGATCAGGTCCGCTGCCTCGCCAAAGAGGATCAGATGTCGTGCTGTGTCCTGGGTCGCAGCAACCATTTCCCCCCACGGTAAGTGCTTATCACGCCCGCCGGCCAGGAGCACGATAGGCTCGCCAGAGAAGGCATGCAGGGCAGCGACGGTGCGCTCTGGCGTAGTAGCGATGCTGTCGTTGTACCAGCGCACCCCGTTCCGTTCGCGTACCAGCTCCAGACGATGCTCCACCCCTTCAAATGAGGTCGAAGCCTGGCACAGCGCTGAGAGTGCTACGTCCAACCGCCGCTCCCCTTGCGCAACTACGGCACCCGCCAGGGCGCAAGCAGCCAGCATATTCGCCACATTGTGTTGCCCTCGCAGCTTGAGTTCTTCTGTCCGGCACACCACCTCCTGCTGGCCAGCTAGGCGCACGATCAACTCCCTGTCCCGCAGAAAGGCTCCATCTTCCACTTCTTGTTCCAAGCTGAACCAGAGGATTCGCTGCTTGCGGACCTCCGGACAGCTATCGATGGCCTGACCCAGTGCTCGGGTCACCCGGTTGTCCAGGTTCAGTACTGCCACGTCGCTCTCTCGCTGGTAGGCCAAGATCTGGATCTTGGCGGCGGTGTAGGCGGCCATGGTCGGGTGACGATCCAGGTGGTTGGGGGTGACGTTGAGCAGGGCAGCGAACGGCGGGCTCCAGCCCAGCGGATCCAGCAGCTGGCCCAGGAGCCGGCCGATTCGCTCCTCTGCCCAGTCCCCCATCACAGGCCTGAAAAACTCCAGTTGGAAGCTCGATAGCTCCATAATCACCACGTCGCTGGGTGCGATCTCGGCCAGGTGGCTGACTAGCGGCTGCCCGATGTTGCCCCCCACCCAGGTCCTGTACCCAGCGGCTTTGAGCATTTCGCCCACCAGGGCGGTGGTGGTCGTCTTGCCGCTGGAACCGGTGATGCCCACCACCGGCGCCGGGCAAAACCGTGTGAACAGGCGTGTTTCACTGCTCAGAGGCAGCCCCCGTTGCCGGGCTGCCTCCAGCAGCGAGATCTCCAACGGCACGCCCGGGCTGACAAAGACCACGTTTACCCCATCCAGCAGCTCCAGCGGATGCCCCCCCAGGGCATAGGTCACCGGCAGACCCTCCAGGGCAGCCAGGCTGTCTCCTAACGCCTCGGCCGGTTTGGCGTCGGTGACGATGACCCGAGCCCCGCGTTCCACCAGGAAGCGGGTCAGGGCGGTCCCTTCGCGGGCCAGGCCCACGACAAGGGCATGGACATCTCTGAAGCTGTGCCTTGTGCTCTGCACATTCTCCATCTAAACACAGAGCCTCTACAATAGAGCCAGGGCAATGCCCAGCATACCGGCCAGCACGCCGACGATCCAGAATCGCTGGGTGATATGCGTTTCGCTCCAACCCAACAACTCGAAGTGTAGGTGCAACGGTGTCATCTTGAACACGCGTTGGCCCATGCCGGTCAACCACCGCGTCAGCTTGAAGTAGCTCACCTGGATAACGACCGAGCCTGCCTCGGCCATAAAGATCAGGGCGACGATGGGAAGAAGAAGCCACTGGAACGACATCAGGGCGACCACGGCCAGGGTCGCACCCAGGGCCAGCGCGCCCATCCCCCCCATGAACAGCATGGCCGGGTGGCTGTTGAACCACAGAAACGCAAACAGGGCGCCCACCATCGTGAAACTGAAGGAGAGCAGCGGGTACTGTGTCTGTAGGTACGCGATGATCCCATAGGCCACAAAGGCCATGGCTGCGATCAAACTGGCCAGTCCATCCAGCCCGTCCGTCAAGTTCACCGCATTGGCCGTGAATACGATGATGAACGTAGCAGTCGGTACATACCAGATGCCCACGTCTACCAAGTCCCGGATGGTGGGAATGCCCACCTCGTGCAGTCCCAGGAAATTGGGATGGTAGAGCCCGATGGCAGCCATGAAGGCCAGGCCGAACTGCAATGGGAACATGACGCGCGCCTTTATCCCTTCCCCTCCGAACCAGCCCCGAACCTCCGATAGATCGTCTAACGCGCCCAGCAATCCAAACGAGGTCAGCACCAACAGCGGCAGTAGGATACTCTTGCCGATCAAGGGGCTTCCTTCCTCAAAGTTGAAGAAGGCCAGGATCTCTTTGCCCAGGTCGAAACCACTGAGAAAATTCGCCAGATTCATCACAACTGTGATGAGCATGACCGGCACCAGGATCATCAGGCCACCCATGGTTGGCGTTCCCATCTTGGTCTGATGGCTCGTGGGTAGCTCCACCCGGATCTGTTTGCCGATGTGCCACTTGCGCAGCAACCGGATCAATGGTGGTCCCCAGATGACGGCGATGAAGAAGGAGACGGTGCCCAGTGCTAGGGCGAAAGCCATGGGATCCGAGTTCACGGCAAGTCTCCCTCTTGCAAAGCAGTCACGATTTCTTCCATCTGCAACCCACGCGAGCCCTTGACCAGGACTTTGTCTCCGCTGGCAGGCGGCTCCAAAAGGGTGCGAACCAGGTCAATGGCCTGGCTGTTGGTCTCGACCATGTGCACTGCGTCGTCCGGCATTCCGCTCAGCAGGGCTTCCTGGCCGATGATGCGGCCCAGGCTACCGACCGTGATCAGGACGTCGACAACGTCGCGCGCACGGCGCCCCACGATCTTGTGGCCCTCCTTCTCATGTCGTCCCAGCTCGTACATGTCGCCAAGGACGGCGATCTTGCGCTCTCCTTTACGCTCCTTGCCCAGCTCGGCCAGCATGTTCAAGGCGGCAATACAAGAGGCTGGGCTGGAATTGTAGGTGTCGTCTAGGATCGTCGAACCGGCTGGACCGGGCACAGCCATGAGCCGTACCTGGGCAGTCTGATCCCTGAGGCCACTCATAATCTCAGCCCACTCGAGACCTTGCACCAGACCGACAGCGGCTGCCCGTAGCGCCGTGTGGACGCTGTGCCGGCCCAACATCGGCACTTGGGCGTGGATGATCTCCTTTCCGTAGTGAAACCGGAAGTGAATGCCCTCCAGTCCCGCACTCTCGATGTCGTTGGCCCAGAGATCGGCCCCTGAATTCAGGCCATAAGTAAACACACGGGCCTGGGTTTGCCCGGCCATGGCTCGCACCCGTTCATCGTCGGCGTTGAGTATGGCAATACCCCCTTCTTCTGCGGCTGGCAGAGCCTGAGGCAGTTCTGCCTTGGCCTGGGCGATGCGTTCGATAGTGCCCAGCCGCTCCAGGTGAGAAGGACCGACGTTGGTGACGACACCCACCTGGGGGAGTGCAATTTCCGCCAATTCGGCAATCTCGCCCAGGTCGTACATGCCCATCTCCAGCACCACTTGTTCGTGCCGGTCGGTGAGATGCAGCAGCGTCAGGGGCAGGCCGATTTCGTTGTTATAATTGCCCTCGCTCTTGAGGGTGCGGTAGCGCCTCCTCAGCACAGCGGCGATGACCTCTTTACTCGTTGTTTTGCCCACGCTGCCCGTAATGCCGACCACGCGGACATCGTGCAGGCGACGCCAGTAAGCCGCCGCCTGCTGCAGAGCCAGCAAGCTGTTAGACACGATGAGACAAACAGGAGGGACCAATTCCTCGCCCTGTAGTGCCAGAATCCCATCGGACGCCGTTGTGTCTACGATCGTGCAAGAAGTGTCCGGTGGGAGTCTCTCGGCAATAATGGCCATGGCGCCCTTGGCGATGGCTTCTTGCACAAAGCCGTGGCCGTCGTGGTGCTCGCCCTGCATGGCGATGAACAGGCTGCCAGGGGTAGCGAGCCGTGAGTCAATCACCGCACTGCAGATCTCAATGTGGGGCAGAACGCCGGCCGGCCGCTGCTTGGTGGAAACGGTCAAGCCGGCGATCAGGTCCGCCACAGTGAGGATTTCGGGTCTCGTCGTCATGGTCCTTCCTGGCCTAAGGCCAGACGGATCTCGTCGGGCGGAATCTGCATGTACACGAACAGCCTTTCGGCGATCGCCCGGAACGTCGGCGCGGCGGTCTGGGATCCCCAAGGCGACGCTGTTGGCTTATCCAGTTTAACCAGGACAATGAACCGGGGATCGTCCGCCGGCGCATAGCCAACGAACGAGGCGATCGTATCGGTTGGGTGATAGCCATAAGCAGTTGGAATCTGGGCAGTGCCCGTCTTGCCTGCAATCCGATAGCCGGGTACCTGGGCCTTGGTTGCGCCCTCTTCTATCACCTCCGTCAGCATATAGGTCATCGTTTCGGCGGCCTCTTGCGAGATAGCTGCACGCACGATCATGGGTTCCCGTTTTGTGATCTGGGTCTCTCCCGTCTCGGGATCGGTATTCACGAGTTGCTGCACGATGTAGGGTTTCATCAACAGGCCCCGGTTTGCCACCGCTGACACGGCCGTGATCATCTGCATCGGCGTCACTGCGATGCCCTGGCCAAACGAGTTCGTCCCAAGCTCCGAGGGGAACCAGTTCGAGTCACCCGGCAGCTTCATCATGCCGGGTCCTTCACTCGACAGGTCTACACCGGTCAGGCTCCCGAATCCAAAACGCCGCAGATAGTTGTAGAAGCGGTCCTTGCCCATTGTGGTGCTTATATAGGCGGCGACGGTATTCAGCGATTGCACCAGGCCATCGGTCATGGTAACGTGGCCGTGTCCCTGCCGGTCCCAGTTCCGAATGATCCTTCCGCCGACCTCTATGGCTCCGTCGTCGTAAACCGTTAGACCGGGGCTGATCACGCCGGCATCCAATGCCCCACTCCAGGTGATGATCTTAAAGATCGAGCCCGGCTCCCACAGGCTGCTGACCGAGGGATCGGCCGCCACGTCGAGATCGGTGTCTGCAAAGTCGTTCGGATCATACGTTGGATAGCTGGTGATCGCCAGGATTGCACCGGTTCTGGGATCCATGACCACGACCGTCCCGCTCTCGGCATCGTATTCTGCCACGGCACGCTCCAGTTCAGTCGCCGCGATGTATTGGATGTAGCGATCCACTGTGAGAATCAAGCTGGTGCCTGGCTTGGGCTGGCTTTGTTCTTCGGGAGGGAGCGGCAATTGGCGTCCATAGGCGTCACGCTCATAGACCAGTTTCCCGTCGCTCCCCTTCAGGTCCGGGTTATAGTAGCCCTCCACGCCATAGAAACCATCGCCTGCCTTGGTGACGATACCGAGTACATGGGCAAAGAGAGGGCCCTCTGTGAACATTCTCAGTGGATAGGGTTCGCAGGTAATCCCACTGTAATTCAAGTCCAGGATCGCTTCTCCTACTTCCTGGGGCACACTGATGGCCAGGCGGAGCCATGGATCCTCGGCCATTAGCTTGGCGTACACTTCCTCCCGGGGCAGGTTCAGCAGGGCGGATAGCTCCGTCGCCGCCTCGTCGGGATAAAACACCAAAGAGGGCGAGGCGGAGATATCCCATTGCGTGAGGTTCATGGCCAGGACGAAGCCGTTAGCGTCGACGATGGTACCGCGCCTGGGTGGGACATCCCGCTCTGCATCCCGCTGCTCGATGGCCCTTACCGTCAGCTCCTCGTGCTGGACTACCTGGTAACGGACCAACTGGCTGAGCACCACAGAAAACCCGAAGGTCAGCACCAAGGCTATCGCGAACATCCGCCACAGTCCAGTGTTGAGTGAAGTGTCGCTAGACATGAATCCTTTCCCCTGTCATGTTAACCGGTATGTTGACACCTGTTCTGCCCCCCTATCGTGGTGAAAGGTCCCCTCTAATCACTTAGAAGAGCCTCCTCTCACGCAGCGATGAGGAGTTCGCTCCTACGGCTGGGTGAGTAGCTGGGACAGAGGTAGGTAGACAGGTTCTTGCCGAACGTAGCCTTTCGCTTCTGCCCGCTGGGCCATCTCGATTGAGGAAAGCTCGGAAGCGATGGTCCAACGCAGCATGTCGTTTGCTCGCTGGATCTTTTCCAATTCCCCGGTCTCGATCTGGATCTGGCGGCCGGTCGAGGCGATCTCCAGGGCCAGGATCAGGTGTAGCCATCCAAAGAGGATGAGCAAAGCAACCAGGGTGATCACCACGGTCCGTACTGATGGCGTGTGCCTGATGATCTGGACCTCTGTTCGCTTTCGCGCCTGTTTGAGCGGCAGAGAGAGTGGATTGCTGGCCATGATGCTCTCCTGACATCCTGTGAAAAGAGTTGTGATGCTCAGCTTGTGAGACGTTCTGCTATCCGCAGCCGTGCGCTGCGGCTTCTTGGGTTTTGAGCAACCTCTCTGTCCGTTGGCCGGATCGGCTTGCGGGCGATCGCTCGCAAGGTAGCGATGTGTTCGCACACGCAGACCGGTATCTCCGGTGGACAGATGCAATCGCGTGTTTCTTGCTGGACAAAGTTCTTTACCAGGCGATCTTCCAGTGAGTGAAAAGAGATGACTGCAAGCCGCCCTCCGGGGCGGAGCAGATCTCTGGCCTGGGGCAGCACCTGGCGCAGGCTCTCCAGTTCGTCGTTCACCGCGATGCGCAATGCCTGAAACGTGCGTGTCGCAGGGTGGATTCTTGGCCGAACTTGACTCCTTTTCCCCTCCTTCCGACCGACGGTTCGTGCCACCACCTCGGATAGGTGGCCCGTCGTGGTCATCGGCCGGGCTGCGACAATGGCCTTCGCAATCTGCCGGGCAAAGCGCTCCTCGCCATAGCGCCACAGCACATCGGCCAACTCGGCCTCCGGCAAGTGGTTGACCAGGTCCGCCGCCGTCGTCTTTTGCCTAGCGTCCATGCGCATGTCCAGTGGCCCGTCTTGGCTGAAAGAAAAACCGCGTTCCGCGTCTTCCAGTTGTCTGGTGGACAGACCCAGGTCTATCAGTACACCATCCACCTGTTCAAAGCCAAGGACTGTGGCCGTCGCCTGCAGGTGGCGAAAATTGGTGACCCGGAAGATCACCCGGTCGCCAAAGGGACGCAGGATCTGGCGTGCAAATTCGATCGATTCTTCGTCTGCGTCCAACCCCAGCAAGCGCCCGTTGGGGGTCGAGCCCTGCAAGATACCAGCCGCGTGTCCGCCCGCACCCAGGGTGGCGTCTATGTACCATCCGCCGGGTCGAACCTTCAGACCGGCCAACACCTCGTCGTATAGGACCGGGATGTGCTTCCTGGTCCTGTCCATCCGACTAGGGTCCGTTAGCTAGATACTCAGGCCCCGGGTTAAATGCCCAGGCTGGCGAACTGCGCCGCGCGCCATTCAGGATCGTTGTGACTGTAGTCCTGAAGTTCCCGCCACGTATCGGGATTCCAGATTTCACAGTGATCGTGCAACCCGATGATCATCGCCTGTTTATCAATGTGCGCGTATTCTCGCAGGTAGGGAGGTAAGTTGACTCGCCCCTGCCTATCTGGCACCGAATCCGAAGCCCCCCCGAAAACCTGGCGGCGAAATTCGCGGGCCTTGGGATCTGTCAGGGGTAGGGTGCTGATCTCCTGGGCGAGAGTATTCCATGTGTCAATCGGGTAGAGCCAAAGACAGGCGTCAATGCCTTTGGTCACGACCAGGCCAGCGGCTAGCCGTCCCCGGAACTTGGCAGGGATCGTGATCCGCCCTTTATCATCGATGGTGTGTTCAAATTCCCCTAGAAACATTTGTTCCACCGAACATCCGTTCGGTGCTGTTATAGGGGGTGATCGCCCCACAGCACCCCACAATGTCCCACTTCTTGCCACAAGTATACCCCACATTCTCCACTTTGGCAAGTCGGGACCCGGGTGCTGTCAGAAATCGGTAGGAAATTTTAATCTTTTGGGGCCAATCTCCTTGCGGTGGGGGAATAGTGGACCGGACCGAACCCGGACAGAATAACCAACGATGGGCAGGCATCTCGAGCCTGTAATGGAAGGCTCTGCGTTTCTCTGCTTGGGGGGGCGACTGCCCTGCACGTGGCTTCGGAGAACCAGGGCACCTCTCTCAGAGCGCCAGGATTTGGCGCAGGTGCGCAAAGGTGGTATAATGGGCTCGCTCCACGAGGAGCTGGGTCGAGGAGAGGTAGCATAGTCCGGCCTAATGCGCACGATTGGAAATCGTGTGAGGGTAACACCTCCGCGGGTTCG
>Ga0180437_10001458_pt1 | contig 40523 bp, 37 predicted proteins | sample SS_ome_4_FD_132410 | JGI IMG/M metagenome (GOLD analysis project Ga0180437, IMG submission 132410) | Hypersaline lake sediment archaeal communities from the Salton Sea, California, USA - SS_3_D_1 metaG | ecosystem: Environmental > Aquatic > Non-marine Saline and Alkaline > Hypersaline >...
ACGACCTGACCAGCATCCGGGCTTGCATTTCCGGTTCAGCCCCGCTGATGTTGGAGACTAAGCTGGAGTTCGAAGCCCTGACAGGCGGGAAACTGGTAGAGGGATACGGATTATCCGAAGCGCCTACAGCCTCGCACTGCAACCCGATCAAAGGAATTAACAAACCTGGTTCAATTGGGATACCACTGCCGGATGTTGATGCTCGCATCATCAGCCTGGAGGATGAAGAGACCGTCCTGCCGACAGGTGAGATTGGAGAATTGGTAATCAAGGGCCCGCTGGTCTTTCGCGGCTACCACAGGATGCCAACTGAGACCCAGAATACCCTGCGGGACGGCTGGCTGTACACCGGCGACATCGCCCGGATGGACGAAGACGGCTATTTTTACATTGTCGATCGCAAGAAGGAACTGATCAAGCCGAGCGGTTACCAGGTCTGGCCGCGCGAAGTGGAGGAGGTCATCGCCGAACATCCCAAGGTGCATGAGGTGGGAGTGGCAGGAGTGCCGGACGCATACCGCGGTGAGACGGTCAAAGCCTGGGTGGTGTTAAAGCCGGGAGAAAGTGTTACGGAAGTGGAAATCATCGATTTCTGCCGGGATAAACTGGCGGTATTCAAGATACCCACCCGGGTTGAATTCCGGGATGAACTGCCCAAGACCATGGTGGGCAAGATCCTGCGGCGCGAGCTGGTCCGGGAACATAAAGAGAGCCTGGAGGGAGTGGAAGAAGAGGCCAAGCTGGAACCGGTAATCTGAAGAGCGCTTTTCTGCTTCAACCTGGCCTTTTTCGTTGACCGGGGGTTACCGGCATGGTAGAATTTCGACGCTCTAGAGCCCCCATCGTCTAGAGGCCCAGGACGTAGCCCTCTCAAGGCTAAAACCGGGGTTCGAATCCCCATGGGGGCACAAGTTCAAAAAGACTGTTCTACTGATGATGTAGAGCGGTTTTTGACTTCGATTCGCTTTGAATCCAAGGAGAAATTGAAAGAATTAGGAGTTGAGATTGATAAAAATCCATAAAATCTCATCCTTCTTGGTTCGAGTCTTCGAGGTGAACGCAGACTAGATACCAGATTGCGATATCTCTGTAGATTATTATACCCCCTTGAAATTTGCGTTCAAGACTACTTCACCGGAGTCACTGCAAACCTATGCTGAGTTAAATGCATTTCTAATGTGTCTGCCACAGTAAACTGCCCAACTATATTTTCAAGAAAAGGAGATAAACTATGAGTACAGAAGATAAGATCCAACGATCCGTTTTGCCCATCCCGGATGAGAAGCACGTGGGTTTGATGACCTATGATGCCAAAGATCCGGAAAACAAGTTCCCGCCGATCCGGGATATGCGTCCCCCGAAAGGCGCGCCAAATGTGTTGATCATCCTGCTTGACGATGTCGGCTTTGGCGCGAGCAGCGCTTTTGGCGGTCCCGTCAATACCCCCGCGGCTGAGCGGCTGGCAAAGGGCGGCTTGAAGCTAAACCGCTTCCACACCACTGCGCTGTGCGCGCCCACACGCCAGGCGCTGCTGACAGGACGCAACCACCATTCAGTGAACATGGGCGGCATCACCGAGATCGCGACCTCGGCGCCTGGTTACACCTCGGTTCGGCCAAAGGATAAAGCGCCGCTCGCCATGACGCTTAAACTCAATGGCTACTCCACGGCTCAATTCGGAAAATGCCACGAGGTGCCTGTCTGGCAGACCAGCCCGCTGGGCCCGTTCGATGCCTGGCCAACGGGCGGCGGCGGGTTCGAGTACTTCTACGGCTTTATCGGCGGTGAGGCAGACCAGTACTACCCGGGCATCTACGAAGGCACGATACCGATCGAACCGGATAAAACCCCGGAACAGGGTTACCACTTCACCGAGGACATGACCAACAAGGCGATCGCATGGGTGCGCCAGCAAAAGGCTCTCATGGCTGATAAACCCTTCTTCATATATTACGCGCCCGGCGCCACCCATGCCCCGCACCATGTACCCAAGGAGTGGATCGAAAAATACAAGGGCAAATTTGACGCCGGCTGGGACAAGCTGCGTGAAGAAATATTCGCACGCCAGAAGAAACTGGGCGTGATTCCCCCTGACGCCGTCCTCACCAAGCGGCCCGCCGAAATCCCCGCCTACGACGACATGCCCGAGGAGCTCAAACCCATTTTCGCCCGTGAGATGGAGACCTATGCCGGGTTCCTTGAGCACACAGACCATCAAATTGGCCGGCTGGTCGATGCCCTGGAGGGCCTGGAAGTTCTCAATGACACGCTGATTTACTACATCATCGGCGACAATGGTGCCTCCGCAGAAGGAACACTGAACGGCTGTTTCAACGAGATTGCTGTGCTCAACGGTATGGGCACGATAGAGACCCCTGAATTTCTGATGAGCAAGATCGATAAGTTCGGCAGCCCGGAAGCCTCCAACCATTATGCCGTAGGCTGGGCGCACGCCATGGATACCCCCTATCAATGGACTAAACAGGTGGCTTCGCACTGGGGCGGCACCCGCAACGGCACGATCGTGCACTGGCCTAACGGCATCCAGGCAAGGGGCGAGGTCCGGTCACAGTTCCATCATGTGATCGATGTCGCGCCAACAGTCCTCGAAGCCGCGGGTATCCCTGCTCCAACAATTGTGAACAGTATTCAGCAGGCACCACTCGAGGGCGTCAGTATGTTGTATGCGTTCAAGGATGCCAATGCAGCTGAACGGCACGAGACCCAGTATTTTGAAATGTTCTGCAACCGCGGCATCTATCACAAGGGATGGACAGCAGTAACCAGGCACGGGGTGCCCTGGGTTGGCTCCTACAAGCGTTCCTTTGACGAGGATGTCTGGGAGTTGTACGACACGAACAGCGACTGGACGCAGTCTGAGGATCTGGCAAAGGAAAATCCGGAAAAGCTGGCTGAATTGCAGCGGTTGTTCCTGATCGAGGCGGCCAAATACAATGTCCTACCGCTTGACGACCGGTCGTTTGAGCGCTTTAATGCGGACATAGCGGGCCGGCCGCAGTTGATCAAGGGGAAGTCGCAAATTTTGTTCGGCGGCATGCATCGACTGCAGGAAGGTTCGATCCTGCAGACGCACAATAAATCATATTCGGTGACCGCTGAGATCGAGGTGCCGGAAACCGGCGCGAACGGCGTTATCGTTTCCATGGGCGCCGGAATCGGCGGATGGAGCCTGTACGCCAAAGATGGCAAACTTAAACACTGCTACAACTTCTTTGGTATCGAGAATTATTTTGCCGAGGGCAAGCAAGAAATCCCCGCTGGTAAGCATCAGGCGCGCATGGAGTTCACCTACGACGGTGGTGGCCTGGCCAAGGGGGGCAGCGTCTCGTTGTATGTGGATGGCCAGAAAGATGGCGAAGGCCGCGTAGATATGACGGTGCCGATGCTTTTCGGTACCGATACCTGCGACGTAGGCAAGGATGCAGGCTCGCCAGTCTCTCCTGACTACGGTCCGAAAGGTAACGAGTTCAGCGGCACAGTGAATTGGGTGCAGATTGACATCGATGAGAACGCCGAAGATCTGGATCACCTGATCACCTCCGAGGAGCGCTACAAGGTCGCGATGGCACGGCAGTAACACTGGCTTGATAAGAGCAACCCATATGTAGCAGTATTGATTACTGTGGTGGCGTTGGATGCTTACCGGCGCCACCGCAGTGGTTTCTGAAACCCAAAAGGAGATATCGTTCATGCCCAATAAATAGGGCTAGATATCGGTGACCAGGTTCATACCCTAAACTGAGCCTGTAAATCCAAGCAGGGTAGGTAACGCCAGCATGACTTGATGGTTTAAGTGTGCAGAACTATCATTTTTATTTAAACTTTTTATTAGAGGGAAAAGTTGTGCTAAGGTAACATGGTTACCTCACCGCGGGGTTTCGCGCAGCATCCCCTTGGGGCACACGCACAGAAACACCGTTCCAAGAATAACTTGGAATGGTGTAGTAAGCGAAAGGATGTAATCATATCTTCCATTTCGGAATCCCAATTCAAGAGAATTGGGGGACTTCCATTAGGTTTGAACACCTAGAGAAAATTACTGAATTGGGGCTGGAAATCTGAGCCTTAGGGAAATTTGGATTTCGAAACCCGCAGCTTCCCAATGAGATCTTCATAGGTGGTTTCTATTAAAAACTGAATCGAATCATCCCATGTACATCCGAGTATAAGAGAATTTAGATTGGAGTTCAATATTAAAAAATCTTAATTTTGCAAGAACAAATTGGTGCATAACCTCCCGCATAGTTCGAACTACCCAATATAATGTTTATAGGGATTCATAACAGATCCTTCCAGCAATAAAGATGGGGAACAAAAACACGTTTCCGTGTTTTCCAATTCAGCAATGCGAAAGGAGGTATATTTACATTGAGCCAGCATCTAGTTTTGAACCAAATCAGAGTTGGTTCTTCTTGTTTGTTGTCTTTGAAATCCTAACCTCTTTTGAAAGAGGTTCTTATTCCTGTCATATGCATAATCGAAGGTTATTCATTGAAACTAAAAATGATTCAAGCTCAGTAATTGTCAATCACAATAAAGGAGAAAACGCGATGACTACCAAAGAAAAAATGAATCCCAATAAGACCGCAAGAGTTGCAGGGTTTCTTTATCTTGCACACTTCGTGACTTTTTTCTTAGCTGACAATGGAGTTCACTCTACAGCTGTCGGATCCGTGGATTTTGCAACAACAGCCCAGAATATTATGACTTCTGAAAGGCTATTCCTTATCGGTTTTGTGACCTATCTACTCACTGCTGTGTTTTTTCTATTGGCAGCATGGGCTTTGTACGTGTTATTAAAACCGGTTAATATTGACATCGCTTTATTGTTCGTGTTATTAAATCTGGGTGGTGTCGCTATATGGTGTAGTATTTTATTTAGTGAATTTGCTGCACTGTTGTTATTAAGCAGTGCTGATTCCTTGAAAGTATTCCAACCAGATCAACTGCAAGCTGTGGCAATATTATTTCTCAATTTATACCAACATGGATTCATGATCGCCAATCTACTTTTGAACCTGTGGCTTTTTCCTCTAGGTTATCTGGTATTCAAGTCGGGCTACCTTCCCAGAATTTTGGGTATATTGTTAATCATTGATGGTTTTGCAATGCTTATATGGTTCTTTCAGTTTTTCTTCTTCTCAGGTTACGAAGTTATCAGTTCTATAAGTCTAGGGGTTGGTTTCATTGCGGAAGGATCACTTTGTTTGTGGCTTTTGGTCAAGGGAGTAAATGTCGAAGCATGGGAAAGACGTGATGTTGAGTCTGCATAAAATGTCCATGCCGAAGGTATAGGAACTTTATAAATTTGGACCATAATAACAAAACCTGACAAAACTCAGCAGAATATTGGCAGTTGAGCTTAGTCATTAGAATTCAATTAAGCGCCATTTCGGAATAGGTAACACTAATGCCACTTGAATATCATAAGATCCGAATTTATCATCCAGGAAATTTTCGTTAAAGTTGAGTACTAATTTGACCGCGGGAGTTCGGATCGCGTAACGCAGTGGAGCATACCTTTAGGTAACAGCTCACCGTAGGGGCATCTTTTATTCAATTAAAGTCTGCTAATTGTGGAAGAGGATTGAAATCCTTGTTCAAGGACTAAAGCCCTCTCAACACCCTGTCGGGTATGCTTCGCGAGGCCAAAACCGGAGTTTCGTGCAGCATCCCCGTGGAGCACACGCACAGAAACACCGTTCCGAGTTATTCTTGGAAGAGTGTTTTAAGCGAAAGGATGAAATCATATCATCCATTTGCTAATCCCAACTCAGGAGAACTGGGGATTTTCAATTCGTTTTAAATATCGAGAAAAATTCGATGGATTGGGGCTGGTTTTCTGATCCGAATAGCCAAAAGGAATTCGAACCGGGGAGCGTCCCTTTGGGATCTTCGCAGGTTGTTATTTTAAAAAACATATTCGAGTCTATAATTTAGAAAACATCATTCTGCTCAGACACATTTATCCACATCCAATCCATTTATAAAATCTCTGGAACTTGAATACAAATGGAATATTTTCAATTTAAGAGTTAAAATAGACGCGAGATTGGAAGCAAAAGTAAAGCTGAATGGAAGCAGAAAATTATGAATTCTCAATCAAATTCGCTGCGAGTAACAAAGACCCTTTTAGTCATCCTATTAGTTTTTCTCAGTCTGAGTGGTTTATTTGGGATAATATTCCTTATTGATCCCAGTGGTGAGTTGATGGAAATGCCGCCCAGTCACCTGGATAAGCTGCCAATCGATACCTTTTTCTTGCCCGGTCTATTTTTGTTGATTGTCTATGGGATTGGCTCAGCGATAATTGCATATGGATTGATCCGCCAGCTTATATGGGCGCCAGTCGCTGGGATACTGCTCGGGCTGGTCTTGGTTGGTTGGGTAATTGGTCAAATCATTCTCTGGGGAGAGCCAGCGATGCTACAGTATATATATTTGACTGTGGGGGCAGGCATTTTTCTCCTAAGTTTGATAATAAGAAAACAGGGTATTTTGGAATAATCGATTATTTCGAATTTATCATCCAAAGAAGTAGTGGCAAAGTGTCATAGTTTATCTCCGTGGGAGCCCTTAACTGGGGATTAAAATTCGGATCGTAAATCGCAGTGGAGCATACCTTTAGGAAACAGCTCACTGTAGGGGCAATTTTTATACAATTATTATGTGCTAATTTTGGATGAGGATTGAAATCCTTGTTCAAGGACTAAAGCCCACTGAACACCCTGTTGGGTATGCTTCGTGAGGCTAAATTCGGGGTTGGAGCTTTGAACCCTTCAGGGCATCACCGTGGGAGTCGCGGCAGACAGCAGGTACTGATGAGCGTTTTCTGGATATCTTGCGGTCAGAATTAAAAGACAAAATAGAATATATTTGGGGGTAGAAAGAGGCATATTTTTTTGATTACGGGTTGATAAAATCCAGCATTATTTCTGCAACTTTTTTATGTTGTTCGGCTAAGCTTATTCTGGCTACAACATCACCCTTTTGGGGTCCATAGTCGCCAAATTGAGCATGGTTTGCGCCTTCTATTCCGATAAATATTGTATCTGCTGGTAACAGGTGCTTTTTGTCATTAAAGTTTTCAGTATTTGGGATATTATTTGTTGTGCCAAAAATAGAAATTACAGGAATTGGGTTATCTGATAGGTCAGCACTACTGGGCGGATAAGAATCCCACAATGCGATGTAATTTATTCTATTTTGATTGTTCTCTGTAAATATTGCTGCTGCTGCGCCGCCCAGTGAATGCCCGGCAATGATCCAGGTTGATATTTGGGGATAAGCGTCGATTACAGCATTGGCAGCGCCTGGATTAAGAATTGCCAGGTTTAATGGCATGGGGGTGAGGATTACCAGCACACCTCTTTCAGCAATCTGCTGCAAAACAGGCGCATAGGCGGTTGGTTCTACAAGGCCGCCCGGGTAAAAAATTAATCCAGTATCCGCCTCATTGGCAGGTTCAAATACAATCCATTTGTCCTGTGTAATCGTTACCCTCTCCGTTGATTCGAGTGCGGACAATGCAACCATTCCTGCAGGGTATGTTCCGGTTTTTGTCCATACGAATATCCCCAGGATTCCAAAAATGATTAATGCAATAAAACCAATCAAAAAATATTTCGCAATTCTTTTGCCATTCATATTCAGACCTTTGAAAATTTATATAGGAATTATATTATCAATCAATAAAAGAATCGCACGCGTCCAGACTGTTGAAAAATGGTTCTGTGATATTGATATAATCCATAATCGTTAAGGTTTAACGGATAGACCCCAGTTTTTTCCTTTATCCAGAGAATTTGTGTTGAAAAAATTCTTCTTGGAAGTATTTAACAAATATTAAGCCGGTTTTGATTTAGATAAAGGCTAGTAAATGAAACTCAGAACACATCACCAAGGCGATAATGAAGAAATAAAAAGGTTATTCACCCGGACATTTTCAGATTCAGAAGGGCCATCGGAAGGTTTATTGATTGGGAATTTAGCCTGTGATTTATTGACCATTACTGATCCTCAAGATTATTACTGTTTTGTCGCCACTGAGAATGAGCAAATCGCAGGCAGTATCATTTTTTCCAGACTGACGTTTGAGAGTGATGTTAATGCTTTTCTTTTAGCCCCAGTGGCAGTGCACACAAGCTATCAAGGAAAAGGTACCGGTCAAAAATTAATTAATTTTGGCCTTAACAACTTAAAAGAAAGGGGAGTTGAGCTGGTGTTTACTTATGGTGATCCTAAGTTCTACGCCAAAGTTGGATTTCGCCCCATTTCTGAAGAAATTGTAAAAGCCCCATTTGTATTAACCCACCCGGAAGGGTGGTTGGCTCAATCACTTGTTAGCGCTGAAATTGATCCGATTCCTGGAAATTCGAATTGTGTGGAAGCGTTTAACAAACCTGAATACTGGTAGGTGTTTTTCACGAGTTAATAATCCAACTTGTTTTTATATATGAGAGTATGTGCGGTCGTGTCCCGATAAGGACCTAGCCCGGCATGAACCAAAACCGCTGCCAGGCAGTGCGGGGAAGTTGGGCGCTTTTGAACAATTCAGCCGGAATAAACAGACGAACGGGTTTGTACCGCAGCGGCAGGTTATGCAGTACACTGGGCGGTAAAAAGGAGACAATTCATGCCAAAAAAATCACCGCAAGGTAAAAGTCAACCTATTCCAAAAATTGAGGTAAGTATGGAATTATCACCAGAACAAGGTGAGGAAATACTCAAAATATTGATGATTCGTTTTGAAGAGAACATGGACCGCCACAAAGGTCTCAGGTGGGCGGAAGTTCAGGCAAAGCTGGAAGCTCAACCCGAAAAACTGGCGTCTCTAAATTCAATGGAAAGCACTGGCGGCGAACCGGATGTAGTTGGGTACGATAAAAAGACGGGCGAATATATTTTTTGTGATTGTTCAGCGGAAAGCCCCGAAGGCCGCAGAAATATCTGTTACGATGGAGAAGGGCAGGCAGAAAGAGTAAAGAAAGGTGTGCACCCAGCCGGTAACGCGATTGATATGGCGGCCGCCATGGGTATCGAGCTTTTGAATGAAGACCAATACCGGGAGCTGCAGAGACTTGGAGAATTTGATACCAGGACCTCGAGCTGGATCAAAACACCTCCTGATATTCGAGAACTCGGCGGCGCCATTTTTGCTGATCGCCGTTACAACACTGTTTTCGTGTATCACAACAGCGCGCCAACTTTCTACGGCGCCAGGGGATTCCGTGGCTCGTTAAAGATCTAGATAAGGCACCTTGTTAAATGATCCCAATTGTATTCTAATCCAACCAGGTCCTTATTCACGGGCATTACGCACTAACCGGTTAACCCATGTCCAGGCAATCGTTGAGATGGATCCCACCATTAAAGCTTATATTGATGAAACCATTGAAGTTGAAAAAGAAGGGTTTAATGTAGAAATCAAAATGGTTCCCGAACCTGTTCCTGGAGAATTTTAAGAATTATTAGATGAAATCCCTTCCTTAATAACGGTTTATTGTGCATTTACGCCAAGATGGTAAAGAGTTTACATTCGTAATTTTTCACACCCAAACAATCCAAAACCCGGATGTCCAGGATTGAAAAATGTATCCAGAAATTTCTCATAGAAAAACAGATTCGATTAATCAATTGGAGAGCCAGATGTAGTTGATTCCCTAAGGAGGATATGTCATATGAAAAATAAGACCTGGAGCTGGCGCAGACAACTGGCAGCTTACATAATCATTTCGATGGTGGCGTTTGGATTGACAGCGATTCAAATACCTTCATCGAGGGTTTATTTCCAGCGTTTCTACGGGATGATCGATCCCTTCCTGGCAGTCATGCTGGCGGTTGTTATTGGTGGGTTTAGCTTATGGTTACTGCATTTTAGATGGGGATTCGAGATCCTAAGGGGAAGAGCGACAATCCGGGGAATCGCAGTCTCAGCTGGATTCGCCACATTGTTTGCAGTTTTAATTGTGATTGCCGACCTCTTCATCCGCTACCCGGAGAACACCAATATACCGGTTCCGACTGCGTTCGGCTTCTACCCGGCGATTGGTTTTGTTGCCGAAATTTTCTTTCATGTACTGCCTCTAGCTCTTCTTCTGTTGCTGCTGACTCCCTTAAAAAGCAGATTGGGTAGGGACCGCTCTGTATGGGTTGCAATTATTCTCACAGCATCGCTGGAGCCCACCTTCCAGGTATTGTTCAGCGGGGAGCCGCTGGGTTGGATTGATTTTTATACCTGGATTCATGTATATGCGTTCGCGCTATTACAACTGTGGGTATTTAAACGTTATGATTTCGCCTCAATGTTTTCCTTCCGGCTGATTTACTATGCCTACTGGCATATTGTATGGGGTGTGCTCCGCCTGGAGTTATTGTTTTAAAATGCAGTAATTTAGTACCAATTGGATGAAACAGCTACATTCTGGCTTTCAGTTTTAATCTGATACTCTGGCGAAATCCAATTTAACCCAGACCTCAAGCGACACTTTGATGCTAAACAGCCCATAACTGTACCAATTTGACGCACATCTCGGTCGAGCGGCGCATGTCCTGGACGCTGATATATTCCAGGGGCCCGTGGTAGTTCTGCATGCCGGTGAACAGGTTGGGCGTCGGGACTCCCATCTCGGTCAGGCGGGAGCCGTCGGTGCCGCCCCGGATGGGTTTGGAAAAGGGCTCGATTCCCAACTGGCGGCAGGCTTCCCGGGCGAGTTCAACCGGGTGCCGGTCCTCCTGCAACCAGATGTTCATATTGCGGTACTGGGGCTTGATTGTGCAGGTGATCCTGGCGCGCGGTTCGGTCGCCTGAACAACAGTGCAAACTTCCCGCAGGAGTTTTCCATGTCCTCCAGCAGGCTCTCATCAAAATCCCGCAAAATGAAGTGCAGCTCCGCCTCGGCTGCGGTCCCGTTTAACTGGTACAGGTGGATGAACCCCTGGCGGCCGGAGGTTGTCTCGGGCGTGAGAGTGACGTGCGGCAGGGTGTTGATAATTTTCGCAGCAAGGTGGAGGGCGTTGACCAGCTTGTCTTTTGCTTCGCCGGGATGGATCGAGACGCCCTTAATCAACACCTCGCCTTTGTGGGCGGAGAATGTCTCGTCGACGACCTCACCCAGTTCGGCGCCGTCCAGGGTGTAGGCGAATTCAGCATCCAGATCCCCGGGTAGTTTTTCGGGTACGCCCCGCCCGATCTCCTCGTCGGTGGTGAAGCCGATCCGGATCCTGCCGTGGGGTATCTCGGGGTGCTCCAGCAGGTGTTTTGCCATCGTCATGATAATCGCCACCCCGGCTTTGTCGTCCGCCCCGAGCAGGGTGTCTCCGCTGGCGGTAATGATGTCTTCGCCCAGCTTGCCTGCCAGGTAGGGGTGATCTTCCGGAGACAGGACCAGCTCGGGGTTGTCGGGAAAGCGGATAGCGGTGCCGTCGTAATTACGGTGGACGACTGGTTTGACCCCGCTCCCATTAAATGATTCAGTAGTATCCACGTGAGCAAGGAATGCGATTGTTGGCGTTTCGGTTTCGGCGGTTGCAGGGATAGTGGCCAGGACCGCCCCGTATTCCTTCAGCTCCACCTCCCGGGCGCCGATCTGGTGGAGCTGCTCCACGAGCAGGTTGAGCAGGTCGAACTGCCTGCTGGTGCTTGGGGCGCTGCTCGATTCCTCAGCGCTGGTTGTGTCAATGCTGGCGTACTGCACGAAGCGCTCCTGGAGCTCGGCTTCAAAAAATTTTTCCATTGAAATATCTCCTGATAAATAATTATTTTTGACCGGCTTCAATTAACCGCCGGCTGGTTTATTTTCCAGTGAAGAAACTGCAGCTGGAAGAAAAACAGGTTATAAACATGCTGCCCGTTATGATAACATCCAGCCGCGGTCAGATTATAAACGTATTTAGGGATCAGGATCCGGAATGGGTGTGGTTATAAATCGAATCCTGCCCCTGCGGGGTGGTAAAATCGGATTGATCTCCGCAACCGGCAATCAATATATAATTTGTTCCTGTTTAAAGTGAGGTGATATGGACAGTAAAAATGGAAGGACTTTGATCGCGATACCCGTCATCCTGCTGGTGGCAGGAATTATCGCCTGGGCGGGCAGCCAGAATGGTTATACCATTGCCTCCGGCATCCCTATTTTTGCGCTCTGCGTGGGGCTGGCTTTTATCATCCAGTGGCTGGTTTTCATTCATGCTTACCTTAAAAAAACCGAAACGTACTTCGACCTGACAGGGGGCATCACCTATCTCACCCTGACATGGGTGGCAGTCCTGCTTGTACCTGAGGTCGATGCGAGAGCCCTGCTGCTGGCCGGGCTGGTATCGATCTGGGCGGTCCGCCTGAGTACGTTCCTCTTCAAGCGGGTAAGGGCAGCCGGGGAGGACCGGCGTTTCCGGGAGATTAAAACTTCCTTCAGCCGCTTCCTGCTGACCTGGACGCTGCAAGGATTGTGGGTATCGCTGACCCTGGCGGCGGCGCTGGCGGCGATTACCAGTAAAACCCGGGTCGACCTGGATATTTTCTCCCTGCTGGGTTTCCTGCTGTGGGTGATTGGTTTCGGGATTGAGGTCCAGGCGGACAGGCAGAAAAGCGCATTCCGCCAGGACCCGGTCAACGAAGGCAAATTTATCCAGACCGGGTTGTGGGCATGGTCGCGCCATCCCAACTACTTCGGGGAGATCATGCTCTGGCTGGGGGCGGCGGTTATCGCGTTCCCGGCCCTCCAGGGCTGGCAGCTGCTGACCCTGATTTCGCCGGTTTTTGTGTTTCTGCTTTTAACCCGGGTGAGCGGGGTGCCGATGCTGGAAAAAAGAGCCGACGAAAAATGGGGCGGACAGGCGGAATACGAGGGGTATAAAGCCAGCACGCCGGTGTTGTTTCCCAGGCCGCCCGCCAAAACTGAGTGAAATCCGGATAAACCGCCGGTCTTCCACCCGGTATTAATTGGACAAAACCTGTTTTATTCTCCGCAATTCGAGATATTCAGGGTGGACTCTGAGTCAGATAATTTATTACCCTGAAAACGATATCAATATTATCGAGGCAGGACCATGAAATTACCGGAAGAAGCCCGTAAGTTAATCGAGCAGGGCGCCCATGCCCACCTGGTTACCCTAAACCCGGACGGCAGCCCGCAGGTCACGCTGGTCTGGATGGGCCTGGATGGGGATGACCTGGTTTCCGGACACCTGATGGAAACGAAGAAGGTGCGCAACATCCGCAAAGAAAGCCGTGTTGCGGTAACCTTCGAGAGCGAAACCAAAAGCGCAATGGGATTAACCGAGTACCTGGTGGTTTACGGGAGTGCCCGGATTGAAGAGGGCGGCGCCCCGGAACTGCTCCAGAAACTGGCTTACACTTACATCGGCCCGGGTGTAAAATTCCCACCGATGGACAACCCGCCCCCCGGATTTATTAACCGTGTCAAGGTAGAGAAGATCGGCGGGGTTGGTCCCTGGACCGGCAGGCCGGTTTAGCCCCCGGGATTGAAGACTGGGAGACCAGTTATTATACTTCCCGGTCGAATTGATTCTGTTGCTGAATCCGACTGGCGCTAGTATGTTTATGTCCAGGGAGATTGACGCCCACTAATAAATCAGCGAAAATGTCACCATTGAGCGGATGCGCCTAGGCGACTTAGCCGCCGGCGCCTCCCGAGCCCACCCAACCACCGGAGGCGGCTGAGCTGGCGACAGCGACCCTGGCACCCACCGAAACCGGAGTCCCGCCAACAAGCCCCCCGGAGCCAAGCCCAACCTCAATCCCGCCAACCGTTAACCCGCTGCCCGAGGGGGTGATCTTCCGGGACAGACGGCGTTCCGCCGCTCTGGATGGTTTTCAGCCAGTTCAAAATCATCCCCTCCCATTCGTACAGGTGGGCGAGCACATCTTTTCCAGACCATTCAACCACAATCCAAGGACGGGTCATCTGATCTGGTTCCAGGCTGGATAAATACTCTTCGAGTCAAGCGTGTTCTTTTTCGCATTCGGTAATAAGCGGTTATTTTGTGTGCGGTCTGGGCATATTGTCTCTCCCTGTTATGGTAAATTATCCAGAAATTCGCTCAGGGCGATGGCAAATTCCCGGGGGTTATCAATAAATGGGGTGTGGGAACTATCGGGGATGGTAACAAAGGTTGAATTCGGGAATGCTTCGGCGTACAAACGGCTGGCGGATTCTGACTGCATGTCCCGAGCTCCATGCAGGACCAGGACCGGGGCGCCCACCCGCACAAGGGAAGGGCGGTAGTCGTGGCGCTGGCCCATACTGACATACTGGGCCCAGACCATCCAGCCGCCGGGCTGTTTGCCTTCTTCAGAGGGCATCTCGCCGGTCGCTTCCAGGTAATACTCGCCAAATTGATTGTTCATTTCCACCAGTTCGTCTTCCGATTTGCCGAACAGGCCCCTGAAATCCAGATATTCGTCCATAAACTGATCAAATTCAGCCCGTTTCTCGGGCGGTAGATTGGCGCCCACGCTGGCAAACAGATCGCTCTCAGCGTCCGGCTGGGGCATCACCAGAGTGTTAGCCGGGGCCACCAGAATCAGGGCTTCGACATTGTCCGGGAATTCAGCCGCGTAGAGCGAAGCCAGGAATCCGCCCCAGGAATGGCCCATTAGGATCAGTTTCTGCCCACCCAGAATCCTGCGTACCCGTTCGATGTCAGCGATCTGGGCGCCAATGCCGAGGGAGCGGTCGAGCGCCACCATGTTCTGGTAAAGATTGCCGGGCTCGAAGCGCTCGACCGGGCGGGTAGAATCCCCGCTGCCGCGCTGGTCATAGTAGTGGAACCTGAAGCGGTCAGCGAGCGCTTCCATCCCGGGCGGCGATTCAACGAAAGGCTGTCCCGGACCGCCATGCAAGACCAGCACGTCCCGGCCGGCCCCTTCGGTGAAATGAGCCAGTTCAATGCCCGGCTCAACCAACCATACGGCGGAACCTTCCGGCTGCCGGGGTGGTTCCAGGGGGGCGCTCAGATTCTCACCCCGGCTCACCATCCCGGGTTTATAAAGCGGCTGGGTGGACTGGTAATAGAACCAGCCGCCCGCAACCACAATCAATGCCAGGATCAAGCTACATGTTATTAATATCCACCTGCGTTTCATTTATCACTCCTTATTATTGTTCAGATGTCTTCATAAAGGGCGGCTGTTTCCAGCGCCCAATCGCGAACAATGGCTTTCAGTTCGGGAGGCTCAAGGATTTTAACCCAGGCACCGAAGCTCAACGCCATCGAAGCCAGCCAGTTAAGGTCTGGGGCAGCCAGCACCACCTCCAGACTGCCGTCCGGATTCTCTTCAACCGATTCCCAGCTGGATTGGTTGGATTTCACGATAAAATCCGCCTGGGGCAGAAACTGCAGCCGGGCGGTTGTGACCGGCAGGTCACTTAATTCAGCCTGAAGGTATTCCCTGATATCAAAATCTTGCGGCTTTTGAAAGCTCAGATTGAGCGGTTCCAGATTCTGGATGCGGTCGACCCGGAAAGTGCGCAGCGCTCCGCGCAGATGGCAGTAAGCGACTACATACCACCACCCACTGCGGTGGACAAGCCCATACGGGTCAACAACCCGTTCGGTTTTACCCGGTTTTGAGCTGCCCTGGTAAGTTATCCTGACCTGGCGTTCCTGGCGGGCTGCTTTGCGGAGCGCCTCCAGGTAAGGGGAAAGGGACATGGGATCAGCCCGGTGCAGCCCGGTTGAGACCAGCGTCCGTTGGGCCCATGCGACTTCCTGGCGCTGTTCATCCGGGAGCACGTTGTCCAATTTGGCGATCGCCCCCCCGGCAGGTTCCTGGTACAGGCGCCCCCACATCTCCGCAACCAGAGTGGCGCCCAGGTGTACCGCAACCGCTTCCTCGGGTGTAAAAATGAGGGGCGGCATTTTGTATCCCCGCACGAGCGAAAATCCCCCGTAACGGCCGCGCTCGCTGTAAATCGGGATGCCCATTTCATCCAGCATCCCCATATAGCGGTGCAGCGTGCGCACCGAAACCCCCAGTTCCGCCGCCAGGACGGGAGCGGTCTGGTTAGGTTTCCTCTGCAGCAGCAGAATCAGAGTGATTAGCCGGGTGGCAGGTTTGGTCATCGGTCACCTCATCCAGAAGTATAAATTTAATACATGTCAAAACATGACATATATTGAGGATATTATACAATTATCCTGATCTTCGAGTACGGATTGCCTGCTATACTATTCCCGGTATGACTCAAAGTTCAGGGGACCCAGACGGGACAAAATTTTTGCTTCCAAACAGGGTGAAAAACTGTTGAGCCAGGCTGAACCAGACCAACCAACCCAATCGCTGCACCGGCCGTTTTTCCTGTGGTCACTGCCATTTATTTTTCTGTTCTTCGGGCTGCCGGTTATCAGCAAGGTATTTGGCGCCAGCGCGCTTGAAATTGGGGCGCTGTTCTCAATTTTTACGGCGACCACCCTGCTGCTGCGCCCGCTGGCGGGCTGGCTGGTTGACCGGTATGGGCGCAAGCTCTTTTTTGTGGGGGCAATTCTGGTATACGCCCTGGCGATGGGCGTTTTCGCTTTTTCTGAATCGCTGGAATGGTTATATACTGCCCGTATTATCCAGGGAGTTGGAGCGGCTTTTCTATGGACTGCCGCATATACCATCGTCGCGGACCTTACCGAACCGGAGGGGCGCGGCAGGGTTCTGGGATTGATAAACCAGACCATTATGCGCGGCGGTCTGGTGGGTGTGCTCGCTGCCGGTTTATTGATGTTTGCGCTTCCCGACAACCAGGGCTGGAAATTCGCTTTCAGCGGGTATGCGGTTATGGGCCTCCTGGGGGCTGTGTTCGCCTGGAGCTCTGTACCGGAGACAAAACCCATTCAACCCGAAATAAATCCGAATTCTATTATTTCAGGCCGGCTAGTCAGGCTGCTGGTGGTGGTTTTTATCACCGCCGTGCCGGAAGCGATGTTGAGCCCAATCTACCTGACCTATCTGCAGGATAAATTCACCACCGATGTCGCCAGCCTGGGCTGGGCGTTTTTCCCGGCTGGGATCGTGACTGCCTTTCTGGGGGGCCGTTTGGGAGGGTTGAGCGACCGCTTTGGGCGCATCCCGATGATGGCAGCCGGGCTGGCAGGCGCTGGCGTGCTCTCTATATTTATGCCGTTTTTACCTTCGCTGGTCTGGCTGGGGGTGCTGTACACAGTTTCGGCAGTCCTGTGGGCGCTTTCTGAGCCGGCTGAAACCGCCCTGGTCGCAGACCTGGTTGGAAGCGACCGGCGCGGACGGGGATATGGATTGTATGATTTTGTCGAAAACCTGGGATTCACCATCGGGCCGCTGTTGGGCGGCCTGCTGTACCAGGCGATTGGGGCGGATATTCCATTTTATCTGAACGGGGTTATATTAATCCTCTGCGCCGGGTGGGTTATCCTGTTTTTAGATAACTGGGATGAAAACTGAGCTTCAGGGATTTTTAAAAAAATGACCTATGTAAGGCCGGCTCAAATTATTGCATAATTGCTGGTTGAGTCACTGATTTAGATTACTTCAGACTATTCCATATAAGGACAAAGATGACCTGCCGGGACATTCTTAACCCTGACTGGTGAAAGTCTGGATTTCTTAATATTTTTTATTAGTTTTTCAGCCATGTGGTTTACCCCACAAGTTCCCTGTATGCGGCTGCCATAACTAGGTCCAGTTCTTTCAGCTGGGATTCATCCAGCGGCTCAACCCGGTGCTCGCCCAGGATACGTTCAGATTCAGCCCGGGCCCGTTCGAGCAAACCTGAACGGCCACCTTTTTCCCAGGTTTCCCTTACCTGGCGCTCCGCCAGATAAGGGACCAACAGCTCGCCTGACCTCAGGTGCCGGGCAGTGTGCCTCTCGCTGAGAAAGTTGCGGGAGCCTCCCATTACTTCCGCGATCACATCGACAGCAAGAGTATCATCGTCAGCCCGAAAACCGCGCCGGGCGCGCCGGATGCTGGCCGCAAATTCATCATCCGCCACCATCTGGGTGTATGTGCTGGTTATTCCCGCTTCCAGTTCGCCAATTCCGGAAAGTTCATCCGCGCCAGCCAGGGCAGGGATAAGGGCGTTAAGGCCTCGCTCGAAGCCGTTTTGAATGTCAAGTGTATGCGAGTTTGTGGAAAAGCCGTACACGTTGACCGGCAGGTTATAGCGGCGGCCTAACTGGACAGTCCCGGCTGAAGCCAGCCCCATTTCGACACCGCCCCAAACCGAGCCACCGCTGCGCGGTTCCATCATTGCCAGCCGGCCGGAAAAAACCAGCGGGTTGCCGGGTCTGATCGTCTGCGCCAGCACCAGCGCCGCCAGCACTTCTGCGGTCTGCTGGGCGAGCGCACCTGCCAGGGTGATCGGAGCAGTCATCCCTGCAGTTGGGCACGGCAGCGGGCTGAAGGGGATCCCGGCCCGGGCTATTTCCATCATCGCAGCGACTTCTCGATCGGGAAAATTCAAAGGGCTGACCGGGGAAACGCTCAAAGTCAGGGTTTCATCTGGCGATCCGAGTACCGCTGCCATGTTTACGATATAGCGGACTTCCGCCGGGGTCTGCACCCCAGGACCGTGAACAGGTTTGGTTGTGTTTGGCAGGGTATGGCGGTACATCATCAAGGACATTAACTCTCCGTCCACATCGTTAGGCGTAAAAAATGGAGTTATAGTGTCGCAGTTGGGCAGGGCGTCTAACAGGCGGGCGGCATCCGCTACATCCTGCGCTGCAGCGAGGCGGTATTTACCGGTGTGCGAGTCCTGGATGTCGCGGGCGCCTCCCAGGTTGTGGAAATACAGCGAGCCGTCCCCCAGGGAAATAACGCCCCCGTTTCGCCCGCGAATACTCACCTGGTTGGGGCAGAGCGAAATGCATTTTTCCACCAGTTCTGGAGGGAAAAAAACGCGGGGACTCCTGACGATTGCGCCAGCCTGTGCCAGAATCTGGCACGCCTCCTGGTGAGTAAACTGTACCCCGGTTTCATTGAGGATTCGCAGGGCAGCCTGGTGGAGGGCTTCAACTTCTTCCGTACTTAATATTATTAATGGTTCCATTGTCTTATCCGGATTGTGCATATATTAAGCTGAGGGATTGAACGAGAGAACTGTGGCTGCATTTTAGCATGAAAAACAAGCGGGGATCATTCCGAACAGGTTTGTGATTAAGTGATTGCAGGTCATGGTGAATTTGATGAATAAAAAACATAATTGACGATTTTTGGATGGCAAACTAAAATCGCCTGTGAATTTCAATCGGAATTGGGAAAAATAATACATGGAAAAATATTAGATAGATGAGTAATTCGATGAGCACAATCCCAATGTTTGAAGCGCAAGGCAGTCACCGGGAGGCCGGGCAGATAATTGGCAGTGCCTGCCGGCTGCAGATCAAGAAAATGCTCTCGGACCAGCGAGCGAGTTTACCGGGCTGGACCACCTGGGCTGATATGCTTTCAGCCAGCGCAGAATTTCTGGATATCAGCCGCAAGATATACCCGCAGTATGTGGATGAACTGGTTGGGATCGCAGAGGGATCGGACCTGCCGTTTGAAGAAATCTTCCTTTCCGTTTGCGAGGAATTGTGGGAACGGGCGATCTGGAAAACCGGCTGCACCGATATGGCTGCCCGTGGTCGCGCAACTAAGGACGGCTCTACTCTTATCGCCCACACAAACGATCTTGATCCATCCGCTGAAGAAGGGCTGGTTTTGTTAAAAATCAAGACTGGCGATGAACCCGAATTCCTGGGGATATCACCGGGAGGGGTTGCATTCAGCGCTGGTTCAAATAACGCCGGGATCAGCCTGACAGGCAACCAGCTTAACAACAATGACCTGCGCCCGGGCGTCCCCCGCCTGCTGGTTGTGCGCGCCATATTGGGATCGGCAAACCTTGCAGACGCGATCCGACACTGCCTGCTGCCTCAGCGGGCTTCCAGTTACAACAATGTGATTGCAGACCGAAATGGAGAGGTATACAGCATGGAGGGGTCTGCGACCGACTGCGAGCCGATATATATTCAGGACGATATCATGGCGCATAGCAACCATTATCTAAGCCCGGGTATGCGGCGCTTTGAAGCAAAACCTGGAGAAATTGGAAGCTCAATCCTGCGTTATAACCGGGCCTTACGCCTGCTGCGTGAAAATTTCGGGGATCTGTCGGTGGAATTGTTCAAGGAACTTCTCGGCGACCATGCTGGATATCCAGCCTCTATCTGCAAGCACGGTCCGGATTCGGTGACAGTGTTCAGTGTGATCATTCAAACCGAAGGACTGCGGGCATGGGTGAACCACGGGAGACCATGTGAGGCAGATTACGTAGAGTACTCTTTGGCACCATATCAGGATTGATTCATTTTATAAGGATAAAGATGGATAACATACTTGAACTTTTCCCGGAAACCTATGAGAGTTCGCGCCAGCGCTTCCGGGAGAACCTGGCGACAATCCAGAAATACTGGCCGGAGGCAAAAAGTTCTGCCCATTATATAAGCGGAGACGAGGATTTGTCGATTGATTGGATTTATTCTGACGGCCTGGAACAGAATGATAAAGTGCTCATATTTACAACCGGGGAACACGGTGTTGAATGCTACGTTGGTTCTGCCATGCTGCAGCGTTTCATTGATGAATACCTGCCTCGCCTGAATCCAAAAACGACCGGGTTGCTGCTCGTGCACGCGATCAATCCCTGGGGGATGAAAAATCACCGCCGGGTGAACGCCAGCAATATTGACCTGAACCGTACTTTTCTGTACGATGGAATGTTTGATCCGCATTTTAATCCCGAATACGATTCGGTAGATGCCTTCCTGAATCCCAAGAAGCAGGTCAGGAACTTAACCCTGGACAATCTGAGGTTTTATGCACATTTAATCTCCCGCTTGATCAGAATGGGGAAGAACGCTCTTAAATATACTGTGCTCCTGGGGCAGTACCGTCACCCCCAGGGTTTGTTTTACGGTGGAACCGGCTACCAGGAAGAGACTAGCACGATCATCGACCTTTACCGGGAAACTTTCAATTCTTACAATCAAATCCTGCATCTGGATATGCACACCGGTTATGGGCCGCGTTTCCAGATGAGTCTGGTAAATTCAGCTTTTGATACGCTCTCATCCCAGGAATATGTAAGGAAGTTTAATTATCCGCTGGTGGTGGCGGCGAACCCTGAAGAGTTTTATGCGGTCCAGGGAGATATGATTGATTTTGTATATACTTTATGCCAGCAGGAATTCCCGAATAAAAGCCTTTATTCAACTAGCTTTGAGTTTGGTACCCTGGGGGACACCGCCCACCAGCAGGCTGGCAGCCCGCGGGCGATGGTACTGGAGAACCAGATGTACTTTCACGGCGCCGCAGATGAAAAACTTGCCAACCGGATTAAGCACGATTTTGAGGAATTATTTAACCCTGGTGCATCTGATTGGCGGCGTAAGACGGTCGAGGATGCGGATAAAGCATTTGAAGGGATATTGAGTGGTGAGGGATATTTTCTGGAGAATTAAGAATTTTTCCAGATCAGATCTTCAATAAGTATTTGATTGATAAAAATGATAAAGTAAGTATCAACACGGGCAGGAAAGAAGTGAAATATCGGGTGATAAGCGACTATCAATCCCCTTATCCCAACCCACTTGTTTTTCACGGGGGAGATAGTGTAATAGTTGGGAAGGAGTTTGAGGGTGATCCGGAATGGAGCGGTTGGGTCTGGTGTAAAGGGTTGAGGGGAGTGAAGGCCTGGGCGCCGAAAAGTTATCTCAACATCAATGGTGAGGAAGGTGTGTTTATTAGAAATTACAACGCCAGGGAGTTGAGCGTTAAAAGGGGTGAATACCTTGTGGTTAAAGAGATTCTTGGGGGATTCGGGATGGCGGAAAAACCGGACGGCGACACCGGGTGGGTGCCGATGAAAGTCCTGGAGAAATGCTGATGGTCTGGTTTAATCAATAATGAAATATAAAAGCGTCAGCGCAACTGCCAGAGGCGGACCTGAAGTCCTCAAGATAATTGAACATTACCTGCGGCCTCCGGGTGCAGAAGAGATCTGCATCAGAGTGCTTGCCACTACGGTCTGCCAGGATGATGTCGCCTGTCGGATTGGCAACCGTCCATTTTTGCCCGATATCCCTTTTACACCGGGTTATGCTGTTATTGGGGATGTGGAAAAAATTGGAGGTGAGGTAAAGGGTTTCGCTACCAGTGACTGGGTGGGAGCATTAACCAACACCGGGGGTTACGCTGAATATATTTACCTTAAACCCGAACAGCTTGTGGAAGTCCCCTTTGATCTCGACCCGGCTGAAGCGGTTACTTTGATACTGAATTACCTGACAGCTTACCAGTGCCTGCACAGGGTTGCTGGGGTTAAACAGGGCGACAGGATACTCATTATCGGAGCCAGCGGAGGGGTTGGGACAGCGTTTCTGCAGCTTGGTAAACTCGCCGGTATAAAAATGTACGGTTTAGCATCAGCAAAGAAACAAAATTTTCTTACTCATCTCGGAGCTGTTCCTATTGACTATAAAACCCAGGATTTTGTAAAAATCATTCGGAGTGCAGAGCCGGATGGGCTTGAATATGTGTACAATGGAATAGATGAAAGCTACTTAGAACGTGGACTAGCGGTATTGAAACGCGGGGGCTCGCTAATACATTATGGCGGCCCTTTGAGCAAGAAGGGTTTGCTGCTGTTAATACTAAAGCTGGTTTTTTATTCAGCTATCCCAAACGGAAAGACGATCAAAGGGTATGGCACCCACAGGCAGGATATCGGGACTTTTAAACAAGACTGGGAAATCCTGTTCTCTTTATTGTCAGAAGGAAAATTAAAACCCATTATTGCGGAACGGTTCCCCATCCTTGCGGCTGCCGAGGCAAACCGGTACTTCGAGGAGGGAAATTTCAGCGGCAATATCGTACTTGTAGCTCCTGACGCTGATGCTGATCCATATTAAATCCTTTCCGAAAAATCCGATTTGTAATTAATGTATGAAGGAAAACAATCAATATGCAGATTCATGACCGTTACAACCTTACCAGAATTATCAACGCTAGAGGCCCGTTTACCCCATTAGGCGTCTCGCGTTCCGGTGATTTTGTCAGCAAAAGAGTTTCAGAGGCATTAGGAAAATTCTTCCTGATCGACGAACTCCAGGATAAAGCGAGCAGGGCAATATCACGCTGGACTGGTGCGGAGGCAGGCGCTGTTACGCACTGTACTTCAGCAAGTATCACATTATCGGTTGCTGCCGCGATGGCTGGCGAATCGCCGGAAAAAGTCGCTGCGCTCCCCGATACCAACGGCATGCCAAACCGGGTTGTGCTGCCTGCAGGGCACGCGGTCAACTATGGGCACTCCATACTTCAAGATCTGCGTCTGGCAGGAGCAAAACCTATCCTGGCGGGAACGGAGCAGCGGTGCAGCCGGGAGGACATAGAAAATGAACTCACTCATAAAGACACAGCCTGCTTATTGCTTGTTTCCTCACGGCTCGTCAAAGGCGAATCAATTATTTTTCAACATGCTGTTGAAGCCGCCCACAGGCGAGGCGTTCCAACCGTCATCGATGGAGCAGCCCAGGATATGCGGGTAAAAGAACTGCTGGCGACCGGCGCAGATCTGGTGCTTGTGAGCGCCCAGAAGTACCTGGCTGGGCTTACTGCTGGTCTGGTGATTGGAAGTGCAGAACTGGTCAGAGCGGTTCGTGCTCATGAGCTTGGAATAGGCCGCGGCATGAAAGCCACAAAGGAGGGCATAATAGGTGCGCTCGCGGCAATTGCGCAGCGCGAAACTCTGGATTTAACAAACTGGAAGGATGAACAGGATAAGAAAGCGGAAGCTTTTGTCAGAGCTGCGAATAAAAATAAAAATATCGAAGCCTGGATGGAGCCGGATCCTACCGGATTGCCTTTTTCACGGATCTTTTTGAGAATAAAACCTAACAAGGCGGGAATAGACGCTAAGTCGCTTCAGGTGAAGCTAAGAGCCAGCAAGCCATCCATCTGGGTAATGAAGGATAGGTACGGTTCAGATCAGATTGGATTAGAACTGGTTCCTCTGACTGATGATGAGATAAAAACGATTCAACAAAGGATTATTGAGATATTCAAATAGTCTTTAATTAACCTTTTTTCCCCAGAAGAAATAATTTGTGTGGTGGGGAATTTAATACTTAATGGTCATTCTCATGCCTATGATGTTTCCAGGAGTGATCTTAATTTCATTTGTGGTTTTTCTGTTTTCTTCTGGCCTGGAGTCTACTTGTTGTTTTCACTGATTAGCGGTTGGTTTCAACTGGCAAAATTCTATGGTTATTCTGGCTCGTTTAAGGGGAATCAGTGGAGGGGCCAGACGATCAGGATGGGCGGATTGGAACTTAATGAGTCATCAGTAAAAACTGGTATTTGGGATTAAGACCTATACTTAGCGGTATTCCCTTCGTTTCGTCCTGGTCACAAACCGCTGTTAATTCCATTGTCAGATATTTTGCTGAAAAACCGCGACCCCCGACTCAATCCAGTTAAACTTGAAATCAAAAAAGCGCCCGGTATTCCAGTTCATGTTTACGGTGAATCTGCTGCATGCCTGGCATCATATTTGGGAGTGAATTAATCATTCCTGCTCTGGATGAGTATGCGGTACTAATCCAGACCTATAATCTATCAAACAGAAGTTGGACCTCCTGCTCATTTTTATCAGCAATATGGAAATTTAAACAGAATAAATTGAAATATAAGGATTTCGGTTTAACTATTTTTGGCGATTCAACTTTGAAACCATCTAATTTATAATAAACTTGTTAGAGTATTAAATTAGAAAGGTTAGAAACAAGAACGAGTATCCTGGAGAAAAATGATTGATTTCGTAAAGCTCGATACTTTTGTGCTGGCAGCCGAGACCCTCAGTTTTTCCGAAGCAGCCAAACATCTGAACCTCACCCAACCAACGGTCAGTTACCACATAAAAGCATTGGAAGAAGAGATGGGTATGAAATTGTTTGAGAGGCGCGGATCTCAACTTCATCTTACTGAAGCAGGCCAGCTGCTTTTGCCGTGGGCTCGTAAATTGATAAACCAGTCGATCGAGATGCAGGAAATGATGTTATCTCTGCAGGATGGTGTTGTCGGACAGTTGAGGATTGCCTGCAGTACAACCGCAGGCAAGTATGTCCTCCCGCAATTGGCGGCTCGTTTCTGCCAAAGGTATCCTGGTATTCGGGTCAGCATTTCAAGATGCAATCCCGAAAATGTGATCCCACAAATTCTGGAGCATGAGGCTAATCTCGGCGTTATCAGCCATGAGTTGCTGGAAGAAAACTTTGAACTCCAGGAATTTTTTGAAGATCTAATTACCCTGATTGTCCCCGCCAATCACCCGTGGGCAGTTCATAGGGCGATTGAACCGGATGAATTGATCAACGAAGCCATTATTATGCGCGAACCGTCTTCCGGAACCCGTAAGGTATTACTTTCAGAGTTGGCAAAGCACGATATCAATCTTGATGATTTGAATATTTTTATGGAACTTGGTAATGCCGAAGCGATTGTCCGCACAGTTTCAGCAGGATATGCAGTATCATTCGTTTCTACATTAGCGACAGCCTGTCCGCTTGAACGGGGGCATGTGGTGGATGTAAAAGTGATTGGATTGAATTTGCGACGCAAGATATTCATGGTTCGGAAAAGACTGGAAACCCCTCACCGCCCCCAGGAGGTTTTTTGGAGTTTTGTACACAGCCCGAAAAATATTGATCTGATAGAAATGGCGGGTATACCGGGTTACCGTAAACAACACCAAAATTCTTCAAAAGATAAGGTGAGTAATTAAATCCCCAAATTTTTCTGGGAGAAAACATCCCTTGATTTTATTTAAAAACAAGGAGGCTGATGGCGTATTTTTTCATCAGCCTCACAATATTTATTGATTAGGTTTTTATTTAATGGTTAAAAACTATATGTTTGGGTAGCTCCTTCGATATCCATCAAGAATGGGGGAAGTTTTTCGATGACAATTCGCTCATCGCGGGCGTCTTTTGGGTCAATGCCTTTATTTTCAAGCGCTAATTCACAAAGAGTAACCTTCTTTGCGTTGTCCATAATGGTGTTGAATAATTCAACCGGATCTGGTAATCCTTTGGGGATGCCAAGTTTCTCCAATTCGCCCTTCAGTGCCCATCGGGAACCTGCTGGGCAGAAGAAGAAGTATAAATCATAATCCAGGGCAATACCGGAGGATGCAAAAATCAAAGAGGGCATGATATTTGCCGGGGTATCTCCATTGCATACAATTACCATTTTTTCACTCATAATAAAAGCCTCCTATTAATATATTATTTATGTTCCTGAGGAATAGACACCAGGAACTTAAATTATTCACAGTTTAATCAGTCTGCAGATGCGGGTGCAGCTACAGTTGTTTCTTCTTTCCGTTCCATTGCTTTTAATTTCAAGTTTTGGAAGTAAATCGCAAAAGGTCTGTATGCAAGGTGCGACCATTTTCCAAATGGCACTTCCAATACCAGCATGGGGGTAAGTATCGCCAGATGGATGGCATAAATATAATATGTTGCCAGAGGGAGTCCCATGTACCGGAAAATATTGACCAATATCCCGGTTACAGCTGTCAGGAACAGTAATATTGGGAATATCCAATCACTGAGATGCGAAAAGCGATGCATCTCTTTATCTTTCCTGATACGTCCCAGAATCGCGACTGATGAACCAAATATTAGAGCAGCAGTCGCAAGATATCCGATCCATCTCTGGGGATGCCAGATTGGATATATATTATCAGTCTGGAACCACTTTAAAAATCCGACAACCAGCACAAACATGGTTACATAACCAATAACAAGGATCAAATGATTGCGCCAACTTGAATTTTTCCATGGACTCGTGTCGCCCTCACCTTCACATTTCGTCCAACGAATCTGTGTTGCAGCGTTATACAATAAAGACAGGGCTTCAGTGATATATAAACTTATTGGTATTTTAAAATTTTTACCTCTTTGCACCGTGAAGATATACATCCGCAAGACGTTTGAGAGCAAAAAGAAAGAGAGGCCAGCCAGCATTATTATGTCAAGTATTTCAACAATATGGACTGGCGCGAACGTATTTAATTCAACACGATCTGTAACTATAGGTCCATGCAATAGGAAAATCAACAGCACCACTAACCCACTTATAAACAACATCGAACCAATTTCCCAATACTTTGAAGTGTAAAATTTTTTCGCCAGTCCAGTCCAATCATACTGGGCGGTCAACCAACGGCGAATAGCCATTTGCGACTCCCCAGGTTCGGCTTTACGTGGGCAGGTTTCTGAGCATTCACCACAGTAGTAGCACAACCAGGGGTCCAAACTGGATTTTAACTTTTCCCTCAATCCAACCTGGACCATGCGGATATTATTGCGAGGGAATGGAGTTTCGTCTGTGGAGAGTGGGCAGATTGCAGTGCAATTTCCACAATTAAAGCACGATTCGATGTTAACTTCTCCGAAACTCTTGAGTTCATCAAGGAAACCAGGATCAGCACGATTTATCATTACTTGACCTCCTTAGCAGGGCTGTATAAAAAGTATTCTCCGCTAATCCCAACTTCGGATATCAGGCCATATTTTTTCAATGCCGTCAAATTCCATAGGACGACATGAGATGGTAGATTCGTCTCTGCAGCTATTTCAGGAACTGTTTTGGGAGTCTCCATTATTGTCTGGTTTATTTCTCGATGAATTTTCTTCTGCATTTTTAACCGTTCCTGGGCATCTGCAACAGTATCCTTATGCAGTTCTCGCAGTTTAGTTAATAATTGTGTGCGTTGTTTTGCGTTTTCACGTTCGTTCATTGAGTTATCTCCACCAGTCCAGGAATTTCCATCGTGATTGAGTCAATCATGGCTTCGTACTGATCTAGTTCCCAGCCCTGCACATCAATGGCGCGGTTAGGGCAGGCACTGACACAGCAACCACAACCGACGCAATTGGCGGGTGACACGATTGCTTTTTTTACCTCAGCGCCGTTTGTTGAGAATGCTTGCAATTTAATCGCATCTTCGTAACTACAAACATCAATACATGCACCGGTACCATCACAAAGCTCCAGATTTATATTCGCAACAAATGGTTCAAGTTCCACGAAGCCCAAACCCAATAAGCTGGCCACTTTTGCTGCCGCTGCACCTGCCGCAGAGCAACTTTCCTGAATGTTCATTGGACCCTGAGATGTTCCCGCCAGTACAATTCCGGTTACTGGTGTTTCCACCGGGCGCAACTTTGGATGCACTTCAAGGAGGAATCGATCTGTTCCTCGTGAAATTTTCAGAATATCGACAAGATTATCGATTTTGGTGGGCATCATTCCCACAGCCAGCACTACAAGATCTGCAGCAATTTCAATTTCCTCACCTGAAGTCAGGTGGTCTTTGAATTTAAGTAATACTGGATGAGTATCACCTTCAGATGCAGCAATCACCTCCGGTATTTCATCTTCGTGGAACCGAAAAAAAACAACTTTGTTTTTTGAGGCATGTGTGTAGTATTCCTCGTGGAAGCGACCATAAGTACGTATATCTTCGTAAAGGTCAAAAAGATTAATTTGTGGAAAGCGTTCCTTTACCTCATTCTCTACCTGCAAGGTTGCCGTACAGCAAGCTCGTGAGCAGTAATTATTCACATATCCATCTGGTTGCGGCTCATGCACACCTTCAATCTGGCGGCTGCCAACACAGTGGAGAAAAACTATATCTTTGACAGGTTTTTCGTTCCAATTCAGTATTTTTTCGTCCCTACTAAGAGCTAGCAGGCGGATAAACTGTGGTAATGTAACAACCTCCGGTAATTCTCCGTAACCGTATTCACCATGGCTTGGTTCGTATGGATCAAAACCGGTAGCAACTATGATCGCGCCAACTTTTAAGTCAAATGTTTTTGGAATGTTTTCCAGGACGATATCCTTGCCATTGATGTTGAGGATTTCGCCTTGATAGTTTTCCCAATCTACAGCAGGGGAGTCAGGATAGCAACCGGGATATTTCTTGTAAATCACCTTTCTTTTGGTTAATCCATAATTGAATTCATCAGGAACTAAAGCAGTGCAAGCTTCAATCGCTGCTTCAGCGATATCATCTCCAATTCCACGTGATTGTTGGGTGATTTTTATGTTGTAATCACCAACATAGCCCTCAACGCTGCTTACCTCTGATTGGGTGAAAACAGTTATTTTGGGGTGATTTATAACCTTTTGAATTAAATCGTGCAAAATATCGCGGGCATTTTCACCTGTTGGAAATAGCCGTTCAAGTTGGGACATACGCCCACCTAAAAAGGGTGATTTTTCAATCAGTGTTACCCGAATACCTCGACGGGCTGTATCCAGGGCGGACCTTAAACCTGCGACTCCACCACCGATAACCAGAGCATGCTGCTCGGCATTCAGAAGGATCGGTTCCAGAGGTTTAAGAAGCCTGGATTTTGACACTCCCGCTGCAACAAGTCGGATGGCTTTATCGATTGCTGCGTCTGGATCATCATAATGAACCCAAGAATCCTGTTCCCTGATTCCTACGTGATAATAATAATAAGGGTTTAGATTAGCGCGAGCAACTGTTCCACGAAATGTCTGTTCATGCAGTGATGGTGCGCAAGCGCCGACCACTACACGATTAATTCCATCTTCAATAATATCCTTTTCAATTAGTGATTGGCCGGCATCGGAACACATCGACATGTTAGTGCGGGCAACGGCTACATTATCTAAATTACCGAGAATTTCAGCGACCCGGGAACAATCAATTACATCGCTGATATTGCCTCCACAGTGGCAGATATAAACGCCGATGCGGACCTCTTCTTCAGGCAATGAATTCATGTCCACTTGTTGGTTTACTTGTATGTTTTTCTCAGGCATGTGCAAACTCCAATTCTGTACCTGCTGGTTCCAATTCAGCATTTGCATGTTTGCGTGCTTCTATATAGGCTGCCGCTCGGGCTGCTGCTGCCCCTGAAGTGATAATGCTGTCCACGATATCCAATGGCCCTCCTGCAGTTCCAGCTACAAAAATCCCTGGACGGCTTGTATCTGCAGGCGAACTATTTGGCGATGTTACTGTTACGAATCCATCATTGGAAATGGGGACTTTAAAAACAGGTTGGGGGTCATCCCCAGGAAGCATTCCTACCGAGAGCACAACCATATCATGGGTCCTTTCTACAACCTGTGGACCCTCTTCCATCATTTCAACTCGAACAACTGGATTCTGGTCATCATCTTCAGTTATTCTGGCAACCTTACCTTTAACAAATTCGACACCCATTGCTTTTGCATTTTGATAAAACTGTTCATAACCTTTACCGAAACAGCGGATATCCATGTAGTAAATTGTTATATCTGCCAATGGGAGTGAACCTGAAATCAACATTGCCTGCTTAATTGCATACATACAACAGACTCTGGAACAGTAACTTATGCCCAAAGTTTCATCCCTTGAACCGGCGCATTGAACGAACCCAATTGAATCAGGTTCTTTACCGTCTCCAGGGCGAATAACCCTTCCATAGGGACCGGTCGGTGCAAGCAGACGCTCCATCATCAGACCATCAATCACATTAAGGAGTTCACCTGCACCGTATTCTGCTTTAACATCAACCGGGGTTGTCTCAAAACCGGTTGCCAGGATGATTGTTCTTGTTTCAATTTCAAGTTCCTGAGGAGTTTGGGTGAAATCGATACAGTCTTCAACAGGGCATACTTTTTCGCATTTTCCACAGAGGATACAGTTTTCAATATCCAGCACCGCAATTTGAGGTACCGCGGTGGAAAATGGCACTCGGATAGTTCGGGTGGCGCCCATGTTCAAATCAAAACTAGCTGGTAAATCGATGGGGCAGGCGTATTCACATAAACGGCATCCGGTACAAGTATCCTCATTTACATAGCGCGGTTTTTTCAAGATTCGGGCTGCAAACCCATCCTCATTTTCTTCGATTGCCTTCACCTCACAATAGGTAAAAAGCTCGATATTTTCGTGATGGGCAACTGCTGACATTTTAGGTGTGGTAATACAACTACAGCAGTCCAGTGTTGGGAATACTTTGCTCAGCTTTATCATCTTTCCGCCGATGCTTGGTTCTTTTTCCACCAGGAGAACCCTGTAACCCTGATCTGCCAGGTCCAGTCCCGTTTGCATACCTGCAATCCCGCCGCCTACAATCAAGGCATCATATTTCAACTTTTCCAAAGTTTATACTCCTTCAAAGGATATTTCTGAAAAATTCAGAAATATTTATAAGGCTTCTACTGCTCAGGTTCTGTAGACGAAAAAGTATCTAACCTATGAAGTTTTATGCCGGTAGAGCCAACTCATTCCTTACAGATCCTATCTCGGCGAGCAAATCATCCATTTGATTTACTTCCTTTACGAAAGGTTTTGTGCATACAGTGCAGATTGCAGCCAACCGCAGCCTTCGGGTATCAATTCCACGTTCTTTCATTAACTCATAAGTGCTGTTGATCAACTGAGCTGTCCGTTCAGGTCCGCCCTTAAAAGGGCTGTCTGTTCCGCTGTACATTACTATGATTCCATCTATGCCGCGTTCAAATGCGCGCATGTAAAAATCTTCAGGAAACATACACGGACACATGACTGGGAGTATGTAACAGTTTGCCGGATAAGATTGATGTAACTGTCCGACTGAATCAGCACCAGCATAACCACCGGATAGAGTCGCAAGAATCAATATTTTGGGTTTCTCATTATTAGACAACTCTGTCATTACGAATGTCCTTGTTCAAAAAATTAATTTTATCGAATGATCCGGTAAGAATTTTCTGGTAAAGAATGATGGTGCATTCCTCATTTTGCCCTTCGGATAAAAAGGCGGTCGTACCCTTCTCCTGGTGAGTCGCCAAGATATTCGTGACCGACTTTTTGGCACCAGCGCGGCATATCATTTTTTGTGTTAACATCGCCAGACCAGATTTCCAGTACTTCCCCAACCTTTACCTGTCCGATGCTTTTCTTTGCTTCCAGAAGCGGACCTGGGCATGCCATAGCCCGGGCGTCAACCACTTTTGCTGCTTCGATTGTGGAAAGTTCATCTGTGTTCATTTTGACACTCCTTATAAATAATTTATTTTTTGTTTTTTCGATTATTAACTGCGTGAAGCAACCTTTTACAGTTATTACCAACAGTATCATTCTTGATACTGTAATAAATCGTTTGGCCATCTCTGCGAGTATCAAGAATGCCTTTATCTTTCATTACTCGTAGATGTTGAGAGGTATTTTGAATACTGGCATTTATCCATTCAGCAATCTCGCTAACGGACATCTCCTGTGATTCAAGCAACCATAAAATCAGAATGCGTCTTGAACTGCTGAATACCTGATGGAATTCAGCCTGTTCTGATGCTAAAGTCTCTCTGTGTGTATCCATCCAATTTCAATAAATTTGCATACTCAAGCAACTAATGTAATTTTAGAGCCAGCTAATCGCGATCGTTAGTGTAATTTGTCACAATCGTTATTGAATTTTTCTATGGAAGCTTATAGAAATACCCTCTCTATTTTTCAGGGCAAATGTATTTATTTTAAAGGCGAAAATGATTGGGTTTACAGCTTGATAATGTTAATAAATATAATGATTTAGTGAGACTATGCATTTCTCCGATTAAAATTGGAATAATCCCTATCTAGAAAAAAATAACAATCATAAAGCGTTTAAAAATAAGAATATGAAATTAAATATACGAAAATTTAAGTTAAAAGATGAAGAAGAAGTAATTGATTTATGGAGAGCCTGCGGGCTTGTGGTTCCCTGGAACAATCCCCACCTGGACATCCAGCGAAAACTTAAAGTCCAGCCGGAATTATTTCTGGTTGGTTGTCTCGAAGGAAGGCTGATCGCCAGCGTGATGGCTGGCTATGAGGGTCATCGCGGCTGGGTGAATTACCTGGCTGTTCACCCTGACTACCAGCGCAGAGGGATTGGCAGGAGCATGATGGAACGGGTGGAGCAATTACTCCTGACGATGGGTTGTCCGAAGATCAACCTGCAGGTGCGCAAAACAAACCAGGGAGTCATCAATTTCTACCAGGAAATCGGTTTCAGGGATGACAATGTAATCGGAATGGGAAAACGCCTGATAAAAGACGAATTATAGGCATAAATACTAATTTCGGGTTTGAAAAAGATTACGGTTATTCAACCAGCGTATTCTGGTAAGGACAAAAACGTTTCCGAGCAGAACAAGCGCGACACCTATCAGCTGGGTCAGGTTCCACTGCAGCCCTTCGTAAAGGGTTGACACAATCAGGGCGATGATGGGGAAGAGCACGGTCACATAAGCGGCCCGGTCAGGACCGATCCTTCCCAGCAGGGTCAGGTATGTCCAGAAAGCGACCACAGACCCGAACAGGGAAAGATACAGCAGCGAAATCAGGTAACCTGCTGAAAGATCAATGCTAAATTGCGATCCACGAAAAAGCGCAAAAAGAAGCATAAAGAAAGCACCATAGGCCATTCCGAATGCGTTTGTCTGGATAACCGGGAGGTGCTGGCGCTGGTTGCGGGCGGAGAGGATGTTACCCAGGGACGCAGAGATCACCGACAGAACTGCCAGCAGTACTCCCAATAGCCTTGTGTCAGACAGGTTGAAGGTTGACAGCTCAGATCCGAAAACGAGCACCAGTCCAACCAAACCGATGCAGGCACCCATAACAACCTGAAGACGGATTGGATTCCGAAGGAACAGTGCCCCAAAAATGACATTAAAAATTACGATTGTCGAAAATAGGATCGCAACCAGCCCGCTGGACAGGTACAGTTCGGAGTTATAAACCAGAATATAGTTCAGTGAGAAGAGCAATAAACCCATGAGCGCGAAGAAAAAATGGTCACGCCGGTTGAAGCGCAAGGGCAGCTTTCTCAGAAGGGAAAAAATAAGCAGCACCAGGGAAGCCAGCGCGAAGCGGTAAAAAATCGATACCTCCGGTGAGACTGTCCCCAGCTGGAATTTGATGGATATCCAGGTCAATCCCCAGATCAGCACTGTTGTAAGATAAAGAATAAGATTGTACATTTAGTTTTCTATTAAGACTAACGCCATAGTATAACCTTACAGGAAGGATTCATACTTGTAAAAAGGGGGATTATCCGGTTCATTTTACAGGTTGGCTCACCCGGGCATATCTGGCATCTAATTCAAACTGCATTTGCTTTGCTTCGGGATGGGAGTGGTACAGGTTTTCGAGCTCCCCGGGATCGTTCCTCAAGTCGTAAAACTCGTATTTATCATGGTAGTGCTTGTAACCATGGTAATAAACCAGTTTATTCTGACCGCGTATCATGGCAATGGTGGCTTTATCTAGGGTGCCCCGGGTGTGGTTTTTCTTAGCTTCCAGGACCCAGATGTCCCTTTCAATATCCGTCTCGCTGCCCATACCCGGGAGGATAACCCCTTCAGACCATTCAGGTTCCGGGAGCCCGCTGAATTGGGCTAACGTGGGAAGAATATCGACGTTGCTGGTTAACTGGTAGACATCCTTCCTTTCGGCCTGACCGGGCGCGGAAATGATGAGCGGTATGCGAATAACCGGTTCGAAAACCAGAGGCGTTGAATGACCGTGGGTACCGCGTTCGAACATCTCACCGTGGTCGGATGTAAGGATAACGTAACTATTCTGCAGCAGGCCCTGGCCCTCAAGCTTGCCCAGCAGCTGCCCGAATTCAAAATCAAGGTTTGCGATGAACTCGTCATAGCGCTGCCGGAAAAAATTGATTTTAGCCTGCGGCACCCGGGTGCCAAGCTTGTGGTATTTTTTCTGCTGCGGGCTCCAGCCGTCATCAAACGTATCCAGGAATTGGCTGGTTGGCATGTAGGGGGAATGAGGTGGAAGAAGATGGATATAGGAAAAGAAAGGCTGGGGTGAGTTATTGATAATTTCGAATAAGCCATCCATAACCTGGGACATCAAGAAATAGACGTCGGTATTCGCCAGGCGCGGAATTCCATGAGGATGCAGCTCCATGAGTTCACTTTCACTGAGACGCAGCCCAAGAACAGTGTTCAGGTCATTCAGGATGGATAGAAATAACGACCCGTGGGCTTCTTCCCGCCTGAACAGGAACTGGTCAAAACCCTTGAGACCGAAAATCGCGTCTTCATCAGGAAGTTTGTTATAGATAGTATTCCCAACCAGACTGAAACTATCAGGTGGATAATGCTGGTCGAGATAGCGGTGGAACTGGTACAGCAGCATGTCGGCATAAACATTTTGGGTGAAGGCCAGCTGGAAGAATTTCCCGTTGAGGAGTCTAAAAAGATTGTAGGGCAAAACTGGTTCCAGGATATTGCCTGTGAGGGTTACAGCGCGGTGGTCCCAGGGATACATGCTGGTGAAAAGCGAGGCTGTGCTTGGTGTGGTGAAATTTGCGGCTGAGTGGTGATTGTGATATACGGTCGCTTTACTAGCAAATCGGTCGATGTTTGGACTAGTCTCTCGCTGGTAGCCGTAAAGAGAAAGATTAAATGCCGAAAGCGCGTCAAAGAGGATCAGGATGATATTGGGCTGCTCGGAGGACGCTCCAGTCGCGCTGGTTTGACTGTCTGGTATTCGGTTTATCCAGGGGAGCATCCCGAAAGTCGCGGCTGCCTTTAGGAATTCCCTTCTTGAGATTTGAGATTTCATTTGCTATGTTGTATGTCCGATACCAGCTTAATATCAAGCATTTACAAAAAACGGTATAAAAAAATATATCCCAAGCTGACCAGGCTGAGCGGGATATATATGTATAGAAATACAGTAAACCGGTCGGCAAGGGATGTAATGAATCGGGTAAATTCCGGCAGCCGGTTGAGTATAAAGGCGGATATAAAGATAAGCCCGAATATTAACGCCAGGATTACCAGTGGATATGCGGTGATTTCCTGCAGATTAAGGGTGTAGATGATTTTCATTTTTCTTTGCAGCAGATATGCGCCAGCGCCCAGGATCACTGCCAGCACACTACCCTGGGCGCTAAATTCCTTCCTGAAAAACTTTGCCGGTAAAACCGTGGCGGAGATAAGGAAAATCCCCAGCATAACCAAGCTTTCCAATAAGGCAAAAACAACAACATAGGCGCAAATTACCAGGGCATCCGAAAGTTTATAATCACCCAGCCAGCTTGGCACAAAATAAAACATCCTGTAAAGCGTCCAGCTGAATATGACAAATAAAAGAACTGACAGGACTGGATATATCTGCCGCCGGTTTGGAAGTCGCCCTTGAAGTGCTTCTTTAAAGGTAGCCAAGACTTCTAAGTCTTTCTTCCAGGGCCTGCTGGTCATCTTCATTGAGAGGGGTTTTTGGAGGGTGCTGGCTGCCTTGCGGGGGTTCCAGGTCCTTTCCGATGGTAAGACCGGGGATATCTCTATAGGAAGGATCAGTCAATCCCTTCAAGCCCTTTTTGCAAAATATCACTCCCGGCACAGCGCTTGAATCGATGCAGTGATCGCCGCTCCAGTGATCTTTATTAACTTCAATACTGGTTTCTTTCCATTCACCAAGACCGGTCTCCTGGGAAGCCCGGAAACCGGGATTGTAACCGACAAGGATATCGGGGCTGGCCGGTCTGAAAGGACTTGAATAAATATCCCCGGCAGGAAGAGCGCGTTTAATTACTGGATTGTTATTTGCATCCCGCCATTCGAGCAGCTTTTTCTGGATTTCGTCCGTTACATCCTGTAATCTTTCAGGGGCTATAATTCCAGACCCTTCCCTGTTTACCAGATTTATATATAGACTATTAAGCCCGACTGCATATGCGGCGCTAGCTGACCAATCAACATTTTTAAGATTGTCGCCTCCCCCGGGATCCTTTTTTACCAGGTAACCATTTTCTACCAACCAGCGGTTGAGATGAACTTTATAGTCAAAATTTGCAAAACCATGGTCAGAGAGGACAACCATTCTGGTATCAGCCCCTCCCTTGGAATAGAAAAGGTTTTCAACCTGACCTACCAGAGTGTCCAATTTGCGGTACCACATCTCAATAAGATCGGGGCGGTCACGCCTGAACATATGCTGGACCCTGTCCAGACTGTCGAAGACGATCCCCAGCAAGCCTTCCTGGAAGGATTTTAAATTGGCAAGCAGGACCTTGAGGCGGTGTTCGAATATCGCTTCACACAGGTTTATAAAAAGTTCATCGCTGATCCAACCGTCTTCCAGACCGGTGGTATCCTGGGGCCAACCCAGGGACAGGTACGGCCCAGATTCCTTCCAGGTTGATCTGATAAATCCTGGCGGGGTGGCATAGCGCCATTGAGAACCCAGCGGGTGGATCTGGAGGGGCAGCAGGTATAGATGGATATCCGGTCTGGTCCGGGTCAGGACAGCCCGGGTAAGTGAACGCAAGTTCATTAATAAGCCCATTTTGAACTGGATTTCGAAAATAGGGCTCCATTCTCCTATTTTCAATTCAAATGATTGGGAGCTGGCAGACAGCCTGGCTGTACGGTCGTCCAGGATTTCGAGCTGAAAATCACTGGTGATGGGCACCGATTGGTTACCCTTTCGTTTTGCCGGACCGTCAAAAGAGCCTGTAAATATGTTTCGTCCTTTCGATTCTAACAATTTTACAGGCGTCTTGCCAGGCGCATCCAATTCTGCATTGTTGGATGTGTACAGGGTTCCAACGCCCAGCCTGCCCAGTAAATCAGGCGTGCCCAATCCCGGTATGGTACGCACGGGGATTTCCGGTCGGGCAGGAAATGTTGCCGGCCACCAGAGTGAGGTGGCTGGATATCCCATCCGGGTGGCTTCTTCAAAGATTGTCCGTGCCCGGTGCGGCGGCACAAATTGGATCCCATATGCCTTCCGCTCAGTCGGGAGCAGGGAGACATATGGTGTATATGTGCTTGGATCGCGGTGTACAAAATCAAATATCCCATGACCACCGGGATCAAGACCGGTGGCAATGCTTGTCCAGGAGACTTCCGTTTGAGGAGGGTCGCTGACGGTGAACCTGGCATAATTTCCAACTTCGACATATTTTGACAGGTTTGGCATCAATCCTTTTGACAGGAGGTCTTCAAACACTCCCGGATCGAATGAATCAAAACCGAGTATAAGTACCCTCATAATAAATTCCTGGAAAATTCGTTACTGGAGATTTTCTGTTCGGGTTGGGAAGCTTTAATCGCGGCCAATGCTCTCATCGTCCCTGTTTTTTGGAGTGCCCTCAGGGGATGAGACTGCGCTTATTTCGGATTCGTTGTTTTCATCCCGGCGAGCGGACCGCCTCAGGCGGGCCATCCATGACCTGATTTTGCCTGAAAAGAGCAGCAGGATACCAGAAAATAAAGCCAGAATGGTAGCAAGTACTTGAAACAGCATGCCGCCGGTATTTGGATCAATATACATGGTTCTCTCAATAATTCTACTTCAGGTTAATTTTTTCAAGTTATTATACAGGTGGAGTATTTTACCACCAGTTATAATTCCAAGAAATCCGTTAACCGAGGTGTCTGGTGACCAAAATCGTTATTATTTGCGGAGATAAAGCATTTGACGCTGAACTGAATCACTCCGCAACTGCATCAGCTATCGCTGAAAATCTCCCAATTGAAGGCTGGGCAAATGTCTGGGGGGAAGAAATCTATTTTGAGATACCGCTATCAATGCCGGCAGAGGTCGGGGCGCGTGAGATCATGGAGGTTGGAGAATTAGCTTACTGGCCGGTCGGTCGCGCTTTCTGTATATTCTTTGGACCCACTCCTGTTTCCAGTGATGAACGCCCGCGTGCTTACAGCCCGGTCAATGTGGTTGGTCGATTGACCGGCGATATTACAGGATTGAAGTCGGTCAGGAACGGCGATCCGGTTAAGATCGAAGTTGGCGCTGATTGAGTTTTTACTTCCTCTCCACAAAACAGGCTCTCATTATCTCAAGCATGCTGATGAAGCCCTGCACCCGATAATTTTTATCCACAACAGGAAGGCCAGCCAGATTGTTCTCCTTCATTAAGTGGAATGCTTTTTCCAGGTTGTCATCTGGATGAACGTAGACCGGATCTCTGAGAATCTCAGCGGCAACTGGTAGTTTGGAAGGGTCTGCATATTCTAAAGCCTGTTCATATCCGGTCGGATCTTCAATAAATTCCTCAGGCATAACCGGAATGAACATTATATCCGCCAGAGTTTGAACCTCGATCAAGCCCATTAATCTTTCCTCATTATTAACCACACAGGCGATGTTAGATTTTGGACTGGCGATAAAGGAAGCCAATACTTCTGGCAGCGGTTGATCCATACGGACAAGCACCGGCTTTTTATCCGGACTGGCCATGATCTGTGAAATGGACAAATTTCGTTCTTCGGTCCAGTCCATCGCAGCCTGCTCGCCATACCTGGCTGAAATATCCTCTTTTAACCAATCCAACAGGTTCGATTTTGACTGCTCATCATTTTCCTGGATATCCAATTCGGCCTCTCTGGATCCTTCCCCCTTATGCCATTTTTGCAGCCCGAGCACTTGCCCGATTGGCAGCGTGAATAATATCCCGCTGCGAGGACGGTCAAACCCTTTCACCACTCTATCCGCTTCTGAAATTGCCTGCTCAAGCATGGCCTGGTCGTCTATCAGGCTGAATAGGGTGCGCTGCGGCGAACGGACTTCCTCAAACATTTTTAAAAACCCACCTAATCCACTTTTGCGGACAAGTTCGGATGCCTGAAAACCGCCGATAGAATGCAGGATTGTCACACCCGGTACGCCGATCTCTTTCCAGGATTCCAGAATTTCCGGCATGTAGGTTAAATCGTGCAGGATAACCATTAGAAGGGTTGTCATTTTTGTTCTCCAAACGGATAAATAAAAACCTAAAAATTTTGATGAACCTGTGGAAATATAACATGAATCAATAAATATGCCATCGACCCTTTTTTGACCAGTTCGGACACTACAGGTTCATTAATCTGCACCGCAGCAGAAATAATTTATACTTATTTTAATTTTCATACAAGGAAAAATTATATGTGGGCTCGAAAACTTCTTTTGTTATCCATCTCTTCCGTGCTGGTTGTGTCATGTGCCATCTTTCCGCAAAAAACTATTTCGCAGGTGCTAGATGCTGCCTCCGGTGGTCTGGAGGCTGTTTCTGTTGAGCTGGACCCATCACAATCCAGTTCCTATGAATTAGCAGGTGGAATTAGGATCACAATTCCTGAAGGCAGCCTGACCGCTTCCGATACCATCAGGGCAGAAGTGAAGCCCGGAGACTTCAGCAGCGATTACCAGGGGGGGGATTTTTTTCTGTCTGACAGGGTCCTTGAGATAAGCCTGGAGAACCAGGACTTCTTCCAAACTCCTTTAACCTTGGAAATTCCTTACAACCCGGAAGAATTCCCCGAAGGGAGTTCAGAAGAGCAGGTAGCGGCTTTTTACATGGGAGATCTTTCCTGGAAATCGGTGCCGGGCGAGGTTTCGACTGAAGAAAACAAAATCACACTCGAAACCCTGTACCCG